>Ga0080013_1003556_pt1 | contig 16255 bp, 24 predicted proteins | sample ETNvirenome_6_85_FD_69236 | JGI IMG/M metagenome (GOLD analysis project Ga0080013, IMG submission 69236) | Marine viral communities from the Pacific Ocean - ETNP_6_85 (SPADES assembly) (version 2) | ecosystem: Environmental > Aquatic > Marine > Oceanic | place: Pacific Ocean | collected 2013-06-19 | reverse complement strand
TCAGGCTCAAAGAGATTTTATAAAAGAATTTAGAAATGCTATTGCAGGTTCAGCCGATAAAAATGGTAATTGGTCTGATTCATCTAACCCAATGATTTCTCGAATGGTTGAACCCGTACCAAAAGAGTATGAACGAGAAGCAGGTTGGCATCAAACTGGTTGGAATACATTTACATCGTTTATGTGGTCAAAACCGGTTGAGACTATCCGTCGATATAGGTATGCATCCCCGACCATGGCTAAACTTGCTGATATGATTCAGCGAGATATCAGTGAAACTAAGCGGGTTATTAAAGGTGGTTTAGATTACATCCAACGCAGAGGTATGGCTCTAGGTCAATTCAGGGTTGCGCTACAAGCAGTTCTTGATAACATGACAGGTCGTACAGGTGTTGTGTCTAAGGCTGTTAACGACGCGGTAGCGTTGTACCTGATTCAAGGAACTCCTATAAAAGATCCTAAGGTAGCTAAAGCCGCCGAAGAAATGAAGCAGATTCTAGAAAGTATCTATGTCTGGTCGACTGAGCTTGGATCTAAAATAACTAAGGATTTCTCATTAAGACCCCTTGATGGTGGTCTGCTGCCTCGTGTATGGAACATAGAAGAGTTAGCTACCGCTAACGGCAGAAAGAAATTTATGAAGTTGCTAGCTAGTATCGGTATTGTAGACAACTTAGAAAGTGATAATGAATTCGAACAAACAGCCGCTACAGATGCTTACAACATTGCTCTAAATAGTGGTGGTTTTATATCTGGGGATTTTACAACTACGGCTTATAACCAGAAGAGTAAGAAGCGTAGAAAATTCCAGGTTGAATTGTTTGAGAAAATCGAGAAAGAAATATCGCGCGCAAAGCTTGGTACATTACTTGTAAATGATATTCAAGCTGCACTCCCACGTTTCGTAGATAAGGCTATAGAGAAGACGTTATATGCAGAACTCTTTGGCCATTACGACGAAGCGCTTTGGGAGATGAAAGCCGAGATAGAAAAAGAAATAAGGGAGTACAACCAAAGAGAAGATATTAAACGTCCTGTTAAATCTGAACGGGCAATGAAAGATATAGACGAAATGATGGCTATTATCCGTCATCGATTTAAAATGGATTCTGCATGGTTCCATACACGTAGATATGTGCAGTGGTTTACTAACTTTACAACCGTAACGTTAATGCCGTTTGTGTCGCTAGCATCTATGCCAGAATTCTTTACACCTCTAATGTTAGGCAGCAAAAACCCAGTTGGGTTTGTTAATGACTTTAGATCTGTATCCTGGTATGCGGCGTTGAGAGCAATGAATGGAATGAGTAAACTATTCAGAGGCAAGCAACTCGATGCTATGTTATATCCAAAGGGTAAAGCAGCTAGAAGGGCTATGTTCCTTAAAGCGCTTGGTATTATCGATATTAAGAGTCAAGGTGAAGCTGCAGCCATGAGATATATAGGGCCCAGTTTTATTAGAACTGGTATAGCCGCTCAAGGTCCTGGTGCTAAGCTAGGTATTAAAGCCTTATACAAACTTTATGGATTGGGCGATGCAGCAACAGGTAGGTTTAGAGCTCGTCAAGTAAGATCTTTAATGAATATGGATACTTACTTTGAGCTTGTGCTATTAACCACTCTTACTCAGATGCAACAGATGATGGCAGCTAACAACCTTAGACGATATACCATTAGTCTCTTGAAATCTATATCCAAAGGCAAAGGGAATACTCTACAGGATATGAAAATTCTTAAGGACTTTGGCTTAACCAGAGAAGAGATAAATGAAGCTGTCAGGTGGTACAAAGCCGGTCATAGAGAGTTCTATGATGTACCGGCTGAGTTTAAATGGGACCCAAGTGGAATGACATTAAGGTTTGTAGATCAAGTAATTACAAGACCTAATGAAGCTACTGCAGCAAAAGCGTTTAGACATCCTGGTATGGCACCGTTTCTCATATTCAAGAGTTTTATGACAACGTTTGGTAATACCTTTATGGTCGCAATGCGAGACAGAGTACGCTTTGCTGAAGGTGAAGGAACAGCTAAAACTCGTCAGCAAGCTAAGATGGTAGCTGGCTATCTAGCTACTATAGGAGCCATGTATGGTATGGTCATGTTCGCCCAATCAATAAGACACATGCTACAATATGACGATGATGATGATGACTATATGGATGATGTACCTGAGTGGAAAAAGTTTGTAGCCATTCTCAATAGAACTGGCTTGATGACAGCACCTGGTTCACAACTCATAGATATATTCTTACCATTTAAGTATGGTTGGTGGCAAAAAGGTGGTGAACGAGCTGAAGATGTAATACTAGGTCCTGCTTATGGGCAGGGTGAAGAAATATTAAACTTGATAACTGATTTAGCCAACAACGGCGAAGTTGATTTAGAAAAGTTCTTAGCTAGGATAGCACCAATAACTAAATATGAAATGTTTAGAGATATAGTTGGTGCACCAAGTTATTACGAAAAGGATTAACGATCGGGCCCCGGATGGCGAACGCGTGAAGAAAACGTCACTCCCTGCGGAAGTAACTCGTTAGTAGCTTTCGGGTGTCCCGGTCAACAGATCCACTATCACTTTCACACAACCTAGTGGTATAGCAGTTATACCGTAATACTCTTCTTCTGATAGTGAATCTGCTATTTTAATACATTTGTCGTTTTTATCTACGAGCCACCCTATTTGCTTAACTAGTTTTATATCTACGTCGTCCTTAGTATCCCATTCAGATGAACCGACTGTATCGACCCAGTCGACAGTTACTATTCTTGGTTTACCTATATCTCGCATTGGTCTGCTGTACAAGCAAACTCTTGAGAAGAGGTTGTAAAATCCTCTTCTTCTATGATTGATGACCAGTCTATATTCTTAGGCATAGTTTTAATGAGTTCCTTATACTTATCTTTAGATATATCTTCATACGGGGCTGCTTCATATATATGACCTTCATCTGAGCTAGGTAAAAAGCTTATACCGTTTATTATATCAAAATTCTTCCAGACCCATGCACCTATTTCGGGCCAATCCTTTTCGCCTACATAACATGTCATACTAGGTTTATGCTCACAGTAATGTAAAGCAAAATGTTTCCATAATTCTAATTGACTTAAAGGGGTAATATCCTTTCTAGTTATAGCTTTATTAGGTGCTTTCATTGGAAAGTCAAATACCCATGCACTTTTATTATATGGATCAGTATTATATGGAACACCAGCATCTATTACTGTTTGTGATAACGGGTCCTTTTTGTCATTGCGTACACGCCTAATATAATAATCATTATAACGAGGATGGATACCACTAGCGCTATCGACCAACTGAGAAACAGTACCAGAAGGCTTGATACAAGTAATAGCTGCAGACTCATTAATATGAAGCTTCTTTGCCCATTTTTTATTTGTTTCAATAGCTTTATCCCGAAGTTTATTTAATTCGCTAGCTGTAGAGTTATACAGAGCTGGGCAATCATATATACCTGTGATGCTTACACCAAGAAGTCTTTCTTCTTCTGTATTCTTCCTCCATCTAGCGGATAAATAACGAAAGTTAGTTAATGTAGATTGTAAGGTACCTATGATAGTAGCCATTTCTACCTTTTCAGCTAATGATTCTATACTGTCGCTAGGTCTTGCTATAACCTCCGACAAATTGCAGAACTGATTAGGTCGAAGTACTATTTCGGAGCATGGATTCGTTCCGAAATCCCAATCACTATCTCGCCTTTCGGGGACCATATCTTTACACGCTTGACGATTGAATATCCCTCTCTCTCCACTTCCGGATTGGTGAATAGCCACCCACTCGCGCATGAAAGCACCCACGTCAGGTCGCTCTGTGTAACATATGGAATTGTTTGACAAGGCTCTTTGTGGGTTTTCTGCAACCCAGTTTCCCATTTTTGCATTACGCATTCTCTCGTCTGAGTGATTACTAAGTGATATTTCTGCTGTACGTCTGACACCACCTACGATTACAGCTTCACCAATGTAATTCATTAGGTCATGACATTCTACAGAAGTTAACTTTCTTCCGGCGGTACCCCGTAAAATTTCTGTTGTCACCCGAAATAATCTATCTAAAGGCTCAGGCCCAGAAGCTCTTCCGCCAAACGTTAAAAGTCTTGCTCCTGATGGTCTCACTTTTGACATATCCCATTTTGGTATCATACCAGACCATAGCATAGATAATAATTCTTTATAAGCTGATGCCCAACCTATTTTGCTATCACGAACTGTTATTATTGTATCGGTATCAAAGAAATTTTCAGATACTTCCGGCAGATCTGCTATATATTGTCGCTCAACTGAAAAACCCACACCAACACCACACATCAGTATATAAAGAGTTTCATCAAACGCTCTCATTCTGTTTATAGGAAGGTAAGAGCAGTTGTAACCAGCAGCATGATCTTTACCTAAGGCTGGTCCAGCGGTTGTTACAGCGCGCATAGAGGGCATAACCTCCATATCTAGTATAGCCATAGCTATATTTATTAGCTTAGTATCCTCCCACATAAAACTAGCATATCTCTCTACCGTTTCATTCCATTCTTCGCGACGTTTAAGTTCAGGTAAATAACGAGCATATCTACTTTTGTGTATATATGATTGGTAACTATCCATCGAGCTCTCTCCATTTTTCTGACGAAGTCCATACATGTGGTAAATTTCTTAAATTAGGGAATTTACGCATATGATAGTTTCTTTCTTTTGTTAATACCCATAAGCAATTTCTACTCTGCGCTGGGAACAAGGGAGCGAAGATAGTAGACAAATAATTGCTATCGTAATATCTGCTTAAGCGTTGAAACAGGTGTTTCTCTTCAACACTCATTTTCGGTAATATATCTTTTTGAGATGCAAACGTTCCATGTCTTGCATGTATACCAAAGCCTATATCTTCTATTAAAGCTCCTAGCGCCAGATGGTCTATCTCATTCACGTGGTTACCTGCCGCACCTACTTTGGGATCCCAGTTAGGAGTACTAATAAATGCTCTTGCATTTTCATCTGGTACTAACCATTGCTGTATTCTTTTTAATATAGCTCTAGCATGACCAGGTTCTACATGTTCTATAACCTCAAAGCATACAACTATGTTAGGTCGTACATATAAATTATCCGGTGATAATTCAGCCGCATCGGTCTTTTCTAAAATATATGTAGGTTTCCAACTAGAATTATCAAACATAGATGGAATCTCTATCTTTGAAACATCTATTGCTGTATAAGACTTAGGAGGGGTTCTGTTTACATATAGCGTTTTAGCTAAAGGTAGTTCTTTGCCGGGTCCTATATCTACTATATCAGCTGTTAACCATCTTTTCTTTTTTCGTATAAAATCAGCAACATGGCTCCAACGCAAACAATGTGCAATGTAGTCTCGATGTATAAGCCCACGTTCTTCTGCCTTGTCTATCGATAAGAAAGTTTTATCAATCGATCTTCCGTGTTTATTCAAACCTGTTTCTCCATAAAAAAAGGGGACAGAGCCTAGAATAATGATTTACCTAGGTTGTCCCCGGGTGGGCCCGAATGTCAGAACGGCACGTCTTCTAACGGTGTAAAAGCAGGTACGGAGACACCTCCTCCACCACCGCCACCCTTGATATATTGAATATCTTTAAGCGAACAAGTAACTCCCTTATTACCGCCAGCTATGAAAGGGCGAAAGACAACATGCGCTCTGCATATCGCTTCATTCCATATTTCACCTACATCTATTTCTGCACCTTGAGAATTTACAGCTTTAACAGGAAACTTAGTTTTAGCTTTTAATACCCATACACCAAGCGACCACTCTTTTCCCATCTCATCACCATCTTTGAGAGGATGATGCCAGTTTTTACTCTTGCTTACCTTCTCATCGTTTTCAGCAGCTTCGTTGATTTTCTCATCAACCTCTTCGAAGGTAACCTCTTCTTTAGGGAAGAGCATAGTGATACTATACTGACCAGTATCTTGTTCCTGGAACTTTTCAGTTTCCTCCAGGTGTGGAAACATACAAATAAACATCGGTGTTTCGTAAAACACATTTACTCCCTTGTTCATGCTGGATTCTCCTTAGCATATTGTGGACAAAATGGTTGAACATTGCAATACCTAGCACATCTCATATTGTAGCCAGGTCTATGCTCTATTTTTAATTTATCCTGATCTTTCTGGATAATTAAGAAATCGTTTGCTTCATCTCTTGATACGAAAAGTTTTACGGCTCTGCTTCTTCCCTCTTTCATTACGGCCCACTTTTCTTCACTAGCCCACTTTTCATCTAATGTACACATTGGATCATTAAAAAAGTGAGCCTGTAATCTTTTATTTATGTACACCTCTGCTACATCTTCTGGCCACATCTCTATATCATACATCATTAAAGCTTTATCAGGATATGACTTATTCGTTAGGGATATTTTCTCATCCCAGTTTCTACCAAGAGCTGCTATGCTTAACCCCTTCACTTCCCAACCGTTTTTTCTCATGAGATCAGCTAATACATTTAACTGATTAACCCAACTTTCTTTTGGTCCTCTAATTAGTGACCAAGATGAGACGGTTTTGAAATCATAAATAATTTTAGTTTGCATATCGTATATGTCATACTGACCAGTTACAATATGGTCTCCATATTTATGGTGATATCTTTTTTCTGTTAAAATATCTGAAGACGAGGTATTAGCTGTTTCAGCTATAGCGTGAACAGCACTGCCGTATATAGCCCATATTCTATCAGATACATCTTCTTCTATATCATCTCTATGAGCTTTACGAAGTTGTAAAACTTGTGGAGAATCAATAAGTTGGGTGACACTTATGTCGGAAGGTTTATGTCCTCTCGTATACGGATTATGCTTTAACAGATTGCAAACCCATTCCGGATAAAAATATTTATTCGTATAATTTCCCATTTTTTTCTCGAGTTGTTTAAAGAAGTTATTATATCACGTCTAAAATTTCACTTACACTTCATTTTTTCTATCATATGCTTTATAAATTTCTTGAAAATCTTTAGCTTTTATAACCACATAACCATCTTCAAATTTCATATGACGTTCATGCAGATAAACTATTGGTATACGGTGTTCAGCTTCTCTTACAGCTTGTCTCATAGCATTGTGTAACCAATCAGGAAATATCTTCCTGTGTTTAACCTCAATAGAGAGGTCGTGGTGCTCTATATCGCGTCGACTCTCCCCGTTGCACCCTGTCCTTGTACCTCCGAAAAGCTTTGCTGCCTGCCTTTCGACGTTTTTCCAGTTCTGTGTTCTCATGTAAGTGCTCCCAGCATTTGCTGTAAAATTTATCGTGTTGAATTGTACAGTTTTTAACCTTGCATTCAACTAATTCGTATGGAATACTAGAATGGGGTTTTTCTCTGTCCAACGTATTTCTCGTAGAAGTTTTCTTTTTTATTACCATGATCAAAAAATGTCATACCATCATGCTCATACTCAAGGCCACAAGATGGTTCGTGTCCACCATGTCTATTCTTAAAACATTCTAATGCAGCTAACGGTTCCACTGGTCCATTACCTTCTTCTCTCGCTTTTTCCTCGCTTTTATTACGATGAACCATAAAGCCTGCATCAACTAAATCTGTTAATTCAGATGCTCCTTTAATATCGTATTTACTTACTCGCTTTAATTCATTCTCTGGTTTTCTAACGTGAGCAACCAGGTGAATACATATACCAGTATCTCTGCATACATTAGCTAATATATTAGCAAAGTTCTTTTGAGCTAAATATATATTTCGTTCCTGTGATCCAAGATTTACTTTCATTAATGAATCTATTACAAACTGAGTAACACCGAGTTCTTCTTGGGCATATCTTGCTGCTGCGATTAACTGTTCTGGACCACAATCTATTTCTCTAGTGTATAACCATAACCTGTTATTTAACCAGCACCAGGCTTCTTCAGCTTCTGCAGGATCAGGATAAGGATCACCTACTATTTGTCTGGCTAATCTCTCTAGTTGATATACTGGAGCTAACTCTGGCGACCACATTAAGACTTTTTCTTCTCGCGAAGAGTAATCACCGGTCATGAGATATAACATAACCTGTTGAATTATAAGGCTTTTACCGTGTCCATTCATTCCAGCCCAAATAGTTAATGTGTGAGGTAATATGTTGAAATCTATCTCCCAAGGTAATCTACCACCAGGATGTAAACCTCTATTTTCTAGATGCTCTATCGCTATATCAAAGAATTCTAACGGTGATTGTACATACGATTTTTCATCACCTTTAAGATATTTATGAATTTGAGAATCATCTAGCTCTAAAGTTTTAGCTATTTCTTTCATTCTCTTATTCATAGTTTCTTCCAGAAGTCATCTTTGGATTTAAGAGGGTTAGTTTCCCAGGTCCTGTTCTCTAAATATTTTCTTAGTCCAGGAACCCATTTACCGTTTTCACCTGTCCAAGCTTCTGTTTCTTTGCGAGCTTCTAGGTCGTCAACAATAACATCAACTAATGCTTCATCACCAAACTCTCTCCATGTTTTCGAATCACGGGCGATTGTATTGCGTCTGTGTTCAGGGTAGCAAGCCCACACAGCCATAAACCTACTATTCTTTTTATTATTAATATTCTTTACACTAGCTACACTGCTAGCCAGCTGGTCAGCAGCGCTGCTCTCCACCTGCTCTCCACGATGTTCTTCATACTGAATATGTGCATCAGCTTTATCGCAGATTGTGTACATCGAGGTAGTACCAGGACGCGGTGTTATCTCTATATAACCGAAAGCTCTAAGATCCTGCATATAATTCTGGATGCTGCCTTTAGTGTACATAGGCATCATCAGCTGCAGAGCTTCTAAATGTATTGGTCTTGTATTGGTAGTTCTGTTGCTACGCCAAGCTAGTATTGACATTAAGCATCTAAGTTGTCCCGCTTTGAGACGGCTATCTCCGATAACTGTTGCAGGGAATATCCCGTATCTGTGTTTAATAGGTATGTCAGCGATGGTTCTTTCTTCTTCCACTTGGGAATCTCCGTATAATATCGAGTTGTTAAATCAAATGCAGCCAAGTAATTAATAATCCAGCTAGGTGTTTTACCGCCCATTAGTTCTAATGCCATTCTGCAATGCTGGTAATGTTTATAAAACATATCAAAATGTGGACCCCAAACAAAGGTATCACATTTCTGAGTAGTTTCCGTCGTACGGATTTGGGTCGTCATCATATACTCCCATTTCTATTGGGTTTAAAGAATCATCCATGTATGTTACATTAGTACTTCCAAAGCCACCACTTTTTCTCGTTGAAGAATATGGAAATAATTTACTTTCTTCGACTTCTTCCGGTATAGATTCAGCAATAGGCACGAGTAAATACTGTACTATTTTCATATCTGGAAGTATCCAAATATTTTTATTGCTGGTATTGATTATATGAATGCTGATCTCGCCTTGATAGCCAGAATCTATTACACAGGCTCCTACTATTAAACCGAGTTTTGTAGATATACCTGATTTGTTGAATGCTATTAAAGCATAACCTTGAGGTACATTTACTTTGATACCGCTTTTAATTCTTAAAGCTTCACCTGGTGCTAATCCCTTTTGCTCAAAATCTGCTGGAACATAGAAATCTATTCCTGCGTCTAATGAATGAGCTCTATTCGGTGATATCACTTTCCTCGTCTTGCTGAACTGCAGTGCTGGTAATAACATCGTCGTCTCCCTGATCTATAGTTACTGTAAACCAATGTTCTTTATTACTTAGGTCGGTATTCTCATTCAATACCTTTTCCGCCATAAAAAAGATTCCAGATAAATAATTATCTACTTTCTCGCTACTCGTCCGTATCGTTATTAACGACATTTCGTTTCACCTCGTTGTAGAAATCATCTAATCCCTGTATGTATCCACAAATATCAACCAAGTTATCTGTACGGTGGTTAAATCCTTCGCGTGATAACTTGAGTGCGATTAAAGCCGAATACATATGTTGTATAGGCAAATCTATACCAGTCATTCCCAAGAATATAATCTTAGCTCTCGCCATACTCTCTGTGAATTCCCCATAATCGTTGTGATCTTCATCTTTGCGATCAACAACTATTTCGTACGCCTTTTCTAAAACCGTTTCATTTTCTGTGTTCATAAATATCCCTTTATGTGTGTTTTGTTAAACTTGTTAATTTTCGCATAACATTGCTCTTTAGTATTGTAACCATAAATAGCAAATTCGTTTGACCTAATTTGTGTTTGAACTAACTCATCGCTTAATTCGTAACTATTACCTCTAACATAGCTTGGTTTAGCCTTGAATATCATTGGCCAGTGTTTTTCATATACATGTAATGAACCAATATTAAAAGTAACAGAACCAAGTTCTATTAAATAATCGTGTTTCATTTCATTGTTCATTAACTGCAGTATTAAAGCTGCACAGAACATATCATTGCATAAACCATAAATAAGATCGCAAGATCTCATATTCCAGATTAAGTGTAATTTATGATCTCTAATTAAAAACTGAATATACATGGTACATGGATGATCTCGATCATTCCTAAACTTGTGAGATAATTTATGAATAGGTATCACAGCTCTTCTGCTATGCATGTCAGCTTCTAGTTCGTTTACAATCCAGAACCATTGATTACCGAATATATATTCGCCATAATTACTTTCAACTTCACCTTTTTCGTCTTTAATTTTTCCCCAAATAGAAGCGAACTGATCCATTATTCCAACTTTACGATCTCTTCCTATATACCATAAAAACTCTGCAATTGCATAATCCTCGTTCCATTTCCTGCTTTCATCATGTATACCTAATAAACGTGGATCATCCAATGTGATCTGCTGGTTTATAATTTCTAATGTATTACCACCCATCCCAGCATCTATTACTTCACCATTAGATCTGATATTACGAACACAATTGTAATATATTTCTCCCATGTTTTGACCGATCATGATGTACTCCAGATAGATCTTGGTTCAATAAATAGAATATATTCGTTATTACCCATCAATCTAGCTTTTCTGTAAGATATTCTAGATTTTCCTAATTTTTCTGCTAATGTTATAGCATTTTCTAAACTTAATCGAGTATATCCATCGATCATTGGATTCCATATTTGTATTGAATTTGCTGCATTTAACTCAAGCCTAATCTGGGTAAGGCCATCCATCTTCATAATTTGCCCAAAACTGTTTAAGTGCTGGTGCGTCTGGTTCATGTCTATCTCCGTTTTGATAGTTTTCCTGTGTTTCATCCAACTTATCTGTTGGACGATAATATCTCTTCCGGTCTCTATAACCGAAGGATTTATTATACTTTTTCGCGTGTTTTGCTACCGGATTCCTTCTGTAAGTTTTGCTCATCAATCTTCCTCCTAGCATAATCTTTTAACGACTCGTTATGCATTTCTTCGAATTTCCTTTCCCAAGTCTTGAAGCCTCTTGGTGTCAATTGATCCCGGCGCGGCCAGCAAAATCTTGCAAAGCAGAGCTTTTTGTATTCTTCCTGCTCTTTCCATTCCGGGGTATCTACAAAGGACAGATCTCTCAATCTCCTTGAATAAGTAAAATTTTTCTTCTTCAAAGGCAAGTTTCCATAAAGTACACCATGATAATATAGATTTAAGTTCACGTTTTGATACCCGTAGTCGTCGACTAAGCTCTGATTCGGTTATACCATCTTTCGTTGCGTGAGTGTAATAATTAGGTTCTCTGGATTCTGTCGTCCATTCGCCATCAGCAACATACTGCTTGAATGCTTTGCAGCATCTTTCAGTTTCTAAACAGAATTCATTAAATCTACAGTCTAAACAAGGTGGGTCGGGTGTGTCTTTTAGTCTCATAAGAAATTTGTATGTGTTCATAGAAAAAAGCCCCGTTGGTTATACCATAACGATGTCACGGGGCCACAACATCGCAAGAACAAGATAAGCCTAGCTAGTATCCGCACCTATCTTGTCGCAAGTAAACACTCATTCTGTCTGAATATTCCAGAGGTAGATCCTGCTGGAATTTGTGAAGTAAAACTCTGTACCGCCATTCAGGTGATTGTCTTGACGGGTAATCAGGATCAGCCTCATAATACAGATGCTTTTTCCATAAGTCTTTCCGCAAAGATACAAATAATGCGGCATTCCTGCGATTACCTCTGCCTCTCAGCATGAATTTTCCACCAGGAAAATACTTAGCCAAGTATGTCGGTACATCCTTTGCAACTAACCTTTTAGTTGCTTTATTTTTTGCCATTAATCTGTTCCCCCATAACTTTCGATAGTTTCTTCCTGCGGACCTGACTGGTCCATAACAAAGTGACCGTGCTGCCACCCAGCTCCCCAACATTCTCTACAAAGCTCGAGAATTCTCCCGCCTTGTATCTCGTTTACATCAGATCCATTAATGATTGACACTAACCTTGCACTGATGTTTTTTACTGTTTTGTCAGGTATTGTTGGTGTACGATGTGCATAAACGTTCATATCGATCTCCGATTATTTCTCTGTGTGAAATTTAATTATATCACGTCTAAAAAAACAAGTGTTAATCCATTTTTGACCTATTTTGTCTGAATTAATGACCAGCTGGGTCATAGTTATCAAGTCTTTCATAAAATCGTTCCATCGTATCGTCCAACGGGGACAACACATTATCAGTTTCATCATCTAATTTTGCTAATGTTCCTAATGGATGAAGATATGGAACTCTAGCATCGTCAGCTTCGTCTGCTTCATGTTCAAACTCTTTGTTCATCTCGTCATTGTCAGCTACCATCACCACGTTCCCGACTAACGGATACTCGAATATAATCGTTGCTGCAGTATTCGGCGGAAGATTCTTCATTGAACCTTCTTCGTTAGCATATACGGTTACATCAGCAAACCTGTGTTGAACTATAGGTTCGATGTAACCACCGACTGCTGCCTGCAATGTTTCAAGCTCGATATTTGGGATTAAACTGATACCGACATCGGATATATCTTCGTGTATAACAATACCTTGGTTTTTAAACGTTGTCATTACTAATCTCCTACGATTTCGTCAGTTAAATTATCTAATTGAGTAGCTATTTCGCATTTGGTATCGTGTTGTCCTATACGATATGCTTTCGCAACAACTTCTATGATATCGCCTCCAAAGTTCCAGCCATTGTAAGGCTCAGGTAATCCAATTTCAAGTAATAATTCCATATTAGCTCTGATTTCATCAGTCATTTGCCTAACTTGATCTTGTTTACCAGGGTGTAATCCATCGTAAGTTGTTGTCCCGTCCATTTCTTGCCACATAGTATGTTGTTCGCGATCAGCCATGATACTCTCCGTTGAGATTGATTATTCAGGTTTCAATAAAAAAAATGGGGCTCAATTAAGAGCCCCGAAGTAAGCGACATCATTGCGATGTCTAGGAGGAGGATGAAAACTTATCCGCCGAGCACGAAACCCTTGCCATTCAGCTTCATTGGTATCGTGTCGATCGTCTTGTCTTCGGCAGCACCGAAAGCATCGGTGATTTTCTTACCCTGAAGAGCAATAACGGGATCCATACCGTCTTTTGTCTTCTTGCCGTAGACTTTGCGTGATCCGTCGTCAGCGAAAACAACTTCGATTTTGCCATCAGTAATCGTCACATTGTAACGATCGCCAGGTTTTGTGTTTTCACGAAGATCTTTTTTGGTCAGCCAGAACAGACGGTGACCGCGTTGCGTGTACAGCTTCGCAGTGGTACTTTCAACTTTTTCAGGCATTTTAATATTCCTAAGTTTGGTGAATTTATACAACTATATAATTCTATATCGCCCATTTCTCAATGTACAATCACAATTTTTTATAGTTGGGTATGCCATGTATTAATCATTGTTATCAATGGATAACAACAGCTGGTGTCCAAAGCTGAAGTGTTATGGCGCTTAGCTTAAAGTTGATAACCAAAGTTGTTTTATTCGTTCGGGTCACGCACACACGCATGCGTTTCCAAGTTCTGGATGCAACCCGGTTCGGTTAGTTCGAACCAGTTTAAACCGACCAAACTAATATTAGTATATTAATACCTGCTAATATTCCGGGTGGGGTTGATTACCGGTGGGATTGATTATCGTGAGCCGGTGGGATCGATTACCGGGTTCACAACCCAAAAAAGAGGGGAGCTTTCGCCCCCCCCCGTCGGGACTCCTACCCGATCGTGATGACTCCATCCTGGAATGTTGCGGGAACTGCCTCAATCTTCCCGTCCTCCTCCCAGGAGAAGTGCCCGGTTATCTTCTTGCCCACAACCGCAATCACCGGTTTGCCCGACTTGTCAGCAACTTTCCTGTCGCCGTCAACCTTGCTGGTGATTACCATCTTGTCCCCGTACTCGACATCGAATCGGGATCCGGGCGCGAACCCAAGAGCTTCAATCCCGTCTTTGTGCGTCAACCACAGCACCCGTCCGCCCCGCTGACTGTAGACTTTTACTGAATTATTCATTCATCTTTCTCCGTTTATCGAACAATTAATTTTATTCGATTATAAGATTATAATTTGTGGAAGAAAAAAATAACAATAAAAGTTTCTTATAGTTATGATCATTAAAGCTTATAAATCAGTTTAGTATATTAGAATATTCTAATATGCGGGGAAGATTGTTCCAGTGAGGCTACACACAACTTCCGGTTTTCTAAAATTTTTTTTATTATTTTCGGGTATTAACTTCGGGGAGTGAAGAGCTATGCGGCAGCAGCGCTGCTCTTCAGCTGGTCAGCTGCGTTGCTGACGTAAAGAATAGTAATAATTATAAAGAATACTATCAGCTTTTGGGTTTGGCTGCCGCTGTAACAACATTATTAAAGTCGCCGCCTTTATAAATAGTGTATAATAATAGGCTTTGGGGAGTAATTACCAGAGGAAATATAAATGGCTTCAACAATTACCGCAGCTAGTTTGACCGTTACTACTACTGAATCTATTACTCTCAACGGTTCAAACATGGGTGCAACCAATGTTTTTACAGTTGCAGACGTTGGCGAAATAAATCAGCGTATAGTATCTTTAGATGCTACGAACGTAAGGACTCTATTTGAATTTGGTACCGCAATAGGTTCTGGAACATACATTGGCGCTAACGTGAAGTATGTAAGAATTACTAATAAAGATGATACAAACTCGGTTAGAGTAAATATAGAGAGTTCATCATCTAATTGTTGGATAAAAATTAATGCGGGTGCTAGCTGGATGTTAGCTGGACCATCAATGGAAGCTGACGACGATACTACTGTAGTAGCACCGACACTTCAGGACATTATAAAAATCAGCGCGCAAAGCGCTAGTGCGGTCGACCTAGATTGCTACATAGCATCAACATAGGAGGGTAGTTATGGACGAAAATTTATCAAGTATTCTTTCTAGCATCATGAATAATCCAGTTAGTAATTGGGCTAGAAGGATGGGCGGTAAGATGGCAGGAGGAGATTCGGTTGCTAAATCAGCTTCTCATTATCCATATCAAAAGGGAATACAAGATTGGTCAAAAATTAGAGCTACACAAAGACCTGGTGTTCAACCAGAAGCTGCTGATACAGATATATATAAAGATAGTGCTATTACTAAACTTGCCGAGGGAAGAACTGTAGGATTTGAAGATTTCGCTTTTCCAAAAAACGAAAAAATGCCAGATGCGGTTCAAAGACAAGAAGGTATGGGTTTAAATAATATAGCAGATCGCCATGGTTCTTTTCCTCTTACTAAACCCCCTTTTGGTGTATCAGGTACGCCTGAAATGGGTTACGACTATACTAATGAAGGGTATACAGATTTTACTCCCATGGGTTACGACTATACTAATGAGGGGTATGCAGATTTGTCGGGGCCATGGGCACCATCATATGCAGATGAATATGCAGGCGAAAGATCACCTTTAAACGCTGTTAGTCAAGCAGATTGGTCGAGTCCAGATGACTTTGCTCGACCTCCAGCAGAAACAGAAGTCATTAGCCCAACAGTTCCACAGCAAACATTTACACCCGAGGTTTATGGACAAGGTGAGTTATATCCAGGTCATGCTGAAGCTGCTAGAGATGCTGGTGCTGGTGGAATCCTAGGTTTACTATCTGGTAGACATGGTAAATGGATAGATCAGAATAAAGCTAGGATGAAAGAATATGGTATTCCATTAAGTTTAGGTGATAAATATTCATCCGAAGATTGGGAGAAATTACAACGAATAAGAGCGATAGGAGGTTAACATCTAATGGCTTATTCATCATGGACAAACCCTCCAAGTAGACATTTTCGTAGTGGAAGA
>Ga0080013_1003554_pt1 | contig 16258 bp, 24 predicted proteins | sample ETNvirenome_6_85_FD_69236 | JGI IMG/M metagenome (GOLD analysis project Ga0080013, IMG submission 69236) | Marine viral communities from the Pacific Ocean - ETNP_6_85 (SPADES assembly) (version 2) | ecosystem: Environmental > Aquatic > Marine > Oceanic | place: Pacific Ocean | collected 2013-06-19 | reverse complement strand
GATTGGCGAAGAAAAAAACAAGATGAACGCCAAGCCAGATTGAACTCAATTAAATTTAAGAACTCTCAATCATAACTATCCGAGAGACGAGACGTGGCGAAATTTATTTCGCCACGTTTTTTTGTGTCAATCACTTTATACGTGTGCAACTACAAGTTGTATGCTTGTGAACTACGGGCCCACCCTCCCTATAAAAAACTTTTTTCTTTTTTATTTTTTTTTAAGTCTTGACTTTAATAAACTATTCCTTTAAATTCCCATAGTAACAAAGGAGTAGTTATGAAAACAATTAAATACAATAACAAAACAATCAAGCTACCGTTTGCAGATGCAGACTATAGCGATGAGCCCTTAACAATGGAAACTGTAAAGAATCCATTTAGTGGTGAATCAATAGCAATGCCACGATTTGCTGTTGCTGTTTACGATGTAACTATGGGATCAAATCATTTAGCGGAGATGTATGATCAAAAGAATGGCACAGGTACAGCGCCACAATGGGACACAGTTCGTAAAGGTTTGGACTGGTTTCGTAGATACTTTGCTAAAGAATATATGGTCCTACTAGATTAAACAACGACCAACGCGACGCGCTCCGGCGCGTCGCGTGTCAATCACTTTATACGCGAACAATCATAGGTTGTATTGCTTGTGATCTACGGGCCCACCCACCCGTAGATAAGTAGGACCCAGTTGGAATCTCGAATTCGAACCTTTGAAGGACCCCATCCCCCTTTTACGTAGAAAGGGGTCCCAAACTTTTACCTTTAGAGTTTGATTTAGACGTAAACATAGGATAAAATCATTATTGGTGCCATATAATGTTAAATAATATAGATATTACAAAATTACCCCCTGACGCGAAGAAAGAATTTTTAAAATATGCACTAAAGCTCTCTGAAAAACGAAAACAATCCACAGTTTCAAAAGATTTTATGGCTTTCGTCAAAGCTATGTGGCCACAATTTATAGAGGGGTCCCATCACAAAATTATTGCAAAAAAATTTAACGCTCTGGCAGAGGGAAAAATTAAAAGATTAATTATTAATATGCCCCCTAGGCATACTAAATCTGAATTTGCATCCTTCTTACTTCCATCGTGGATGGTAGGACGTAGACCCGATTTAAAAATTATACAAACAACACACACAACAGAACTTGCAATAAGATTTGGTAGAAAAGCAAAAACGTTAATTGATTCTCCTGAGTATCAATCTGTTTTCAAAACCACGCTTCGCGAAGATTCTAAAGCTGCTGGTAAATGGGAAACCGATCAAGGCGGAGAGTATTACGCTGCCGGTGTTGGATCAGCCATTACTGGACGGGGCGCGGATCTGTTAATCATTGATGACCCACACTCTGAGCAAGATGCGTTGAACGCACAAGCACTAGAGAGAGCTTACGAATGGTATACATCAGGACCAAGACAACGTCTTCAACCCGGTGGATCGATCGTCGTGGTTATGACGAGATGGAATATGAAAGACTTAACCGGAGCATTATTAAAATCTCAAAAAGAAATTAAATCTGATAAGTGGGAGATTGTAGAATTTCCAGCTATACTTCCTTCAGGAAAACCTGTTTGGCCTGAGTATTGGAAACTTGAAGAATTAGAAGGTGTTAAAGCATCATTAAGTATAGGAAAGTGGAACGCGCAATGGATGCAGAATCCAACAGCTGAAGAAGGTTCTATTATAAAACGAGAGTGGTGGAAAGTTTGGAATAAAGATTATATGCCACAACTACACCACGTTATACAATCTTACGATACGGCTTTTTTAAAAAAAGAAACGGCCGATTATTCAGCAATTACAACGTGGGGTATTTTTTATCCCAATCCCGATTCGCCGGCCCACTTAATTCTACTCGATGCCGTCAAAGAACGGTTAGAGTTTCCAGAACTAAGGAAGAAAGCGCTCGAGCAATACAAATATTGGAATCCAGAAACGGTGATCGTGGAAAGTAAAGCTTCGGGGCTACCTCTCACATATGAGTTGCGTAAAATAGGGATACCTGTTATAAATTACACTCCTAGCAAAGGAAACGACAAACACGCTAGGGTAAACGCCGTAGCTCCGATTTTCGAATCGGGGATGATCTGGGCGCCCGATGAAAAATTCGCAGAAGAAGTGGTAGAAGAGTGTGCTGCATTCCCGTATGGGGATAACGACGATTTAGTCGACAGTATGACACAAGCGGTAATGCGTTTTAGACAGGGCGGATTTATAACACACCCTGAAGATGATAAAGATAAACCATTATCCAGAGTTGATAGGGAATATTATTAATGAATTATATTAAAGCTTTACAAATCCTAGGTAAGCTAGTTAAGAGTGGTCAAATTAAAAGTGTTGATGAAGCGATGGGGATGCTTCAAAAAATGGGAACTAAAGTTGATGGCCTTCTTAAACAAGGGGTAGAGAATCTTTTTAAAACAACTAAAGCTAGAAATCCAGAAGCATTTAAAGGATGGACACCTTCTGTTATTGAAGGGGGTAAAGGAAAAACTCAAGGTGTTGGAAATTTATTTAAAGAAACCAAAGATAAAGCAGTAAAATTTTATGATGACATTGTAGAAGAATCAACGGCGCTCGCTAAAAGAACCGGTAAAGACGTTAGAGGTTTAATCGAAGAAAGAATCGGTTACAAATTTACAGGTAAAGAATCGATGGACGATATTATTACGATCGTGCGAGAAAAATTTTTTAAAGCGGACGGGGGTCGAATAGGTTTTAAAAGCGGTGGAAGAAAAGACCGAATGGGTGGAACTATGGAGCAAACTGCCCAGGAATTACGAGAAGCAGCTCCTGATCAATTTGGAGGTGGAATGAATATTAGTCACGGCGGTGGTGGCGGAGGCAATCCTCCAGTATCAAGTGGAGGAGGAAATTTAAACATTTCACCGGTGGTAACTTATAAAGGTCCTTATGATCAAATTGAAAATGTAGGCCTTCGCGGTAATATCGGAAAATTAGTAGCAGCAGGTGTTATTAATCTAGAAGACTTAATTACAACCGGGGATATTGATCCGACAATTGCAGGAAGTTTAAATTTAGGAAATTTTAATTTCGATGCGGTGACAGCTCCCGATGAAACAGGAATTTTTGCATCAGGAAATATAGGTCCGGTTAATGTTGGGGGTTCTTATCACGATTTTGGCGAGTATGGAACTTCTAAAAATATTGGTGCAAGTACTCAACTAGGTAATTTCAATATCGGTACTAATTATGATTTTGAAAATAACCCTACGGTAGGACTAAGTTATAATAATCCAGATGGATTAAGTGGTGGAGTTAATTATAATTTTGAAGGCAAACCTGAAGGAATGCTTACTTTTTCTAAAAAATTTAAAAAAGGTGGCAGAGTTAATTTCGAAGTCGGTGGCTTAAGTGAACAGGCACAAAGTATTTACGACTCGTGGATCTCGGCAGGTCATTCAGAAGCTGATGCATTAGATTATTTAACCTCGAGAGGATTGTATGACGCTGGCGGTGGAGACGTTGAGTCTATTGTTAATACCCAACAAAGTATATTTCCAGATACAGGAGGAGTAACCACATCTCCAATAGGAACAAACGTTCAAAATTTTTATGAAACTATTAAACCAAAGTCCTATCAACCGCCCGGAAAAATTCAATCTTTTCTTAGTTCGGGTATTGATAGTCTTAGACAATCTAAATTAGGTCAAATGGGAGCGAGTGCGTTGGGATGGCTAGGAGATCTTCCAGGTGTAGGGATGTTGGGTCAACTTGATCAATTTGATCAATTACCTTACGAAGACCAAGAGTTTATTACATCAATGATGGGTTATAGTGATCCTAATACCAATCAAGCTAATCAAGATCCATTTGGAATTAATGTAAGATCTGCATTTGGTAATTATGGGGCTTATGTTGATAAAATGTTTAATCAAAATATTGGTAAAGAATGGAAACCTGGAAGTTGGCAAGCACAAAGAAAAACCTTCTATGACAATCTTTATCAGAAAAAAGAACAAGACAGAATTCGTGAAGAATTGGCTAAAGAAAAAGCCGCAGCCGAGGCCCAAAAACAGTTAGACGCAGCCTATCGACAATATGGTGGACAAGATTCACCCTCTGGAGGAGGAGGTCGTTATGATGGTGCATCCAGTAAAGCAGAATGGTCTGCCGATCCAACCGGTTATTCAGGAAGTTTTAAAGACGGTGGCCTCGCTACGATGTTCACGAGGAAAAGATAATGGATATTAAATATAATTCTACTTTAGGAGCTTTTGTAAACTCCGCAACCGATGATGTAGTTTCCCAAGGTAATTTGAAAATGTGGGCAGCAACTCATCCAGAACTCGTTAAAGTAGGAACGGTTAAACCAGGAATAATTAAAAAAGTATTAAGTAAAATACCCGGTCCGATTGGAGTGGGTGCTATGGCATATGGTGTAAAAGATATGCTTGATGAAGGTGCTTCGGTTGGAGAAGCTTTATCAATGCCTTTAATGTTAAACAGTAGAGTTAGCGGAATGGAAGAAAAAGCAGAAGAAATTACAGGTCTCGAAGGAGGCCAACAACAAGACGATTTAATAGAGGAATATGCTATGGATTATAAAGGCTATGCTCAAGGTGGCTTAGCTAGTTTGACAACATCACTAAATCAAGGTAGAAGAGGATCAGGTGTTGAAATAATCAAAAATAGTATATAGAATGGTAAAATGGCTGACAAGATAGACAAAGCATTACCCACTACAAAAACGACTGTGGAAATTCCAGGCGAAGTAGAGATTGAAGAAGCGATTCAAGAAAACGTTAAAGAAGTTGACGCTGAAGGAAAACCAGTTGAAATAGAAATGACGGAAGAAGGAGGCGCGGAAGTTTCCTTTGATCCTTCGGCTGCCGTTCCTGAAGGTGGTGAAGATCATTACGCTAATTTAGCAGAATTTTTAGATGACAAAATTTTAGATCCGTTAGGGGCTAAACTCGTTGATGATTATAGAGATTACAGAAATTCAAGAAAAGATTGGGAAGATAGTTATAGAGAAGGTTTAGATTTATTAGGTTTTAAATACGAAAGAAGAACCGAACCTTTTAGAGGCGCATCCGGTGTGACTCACCCAGTTTTAGCAGAAGCCGTTACACAATTTCAAGCAACCGCTTATAAAGAATTATTACCCGCTGACGGTCCAGTCAGAGCACAGATTTTAGGAAACATCGATGAAGCAAAACAAGATCAAGCTCATCGTGTAAAAGATTTTATGAATTGGCAGTTGATGGATCAAATGAAGGAATACGAACCTGAATTTGACCAGATGCTTTTCTATTTACCCCTCGCCGGCTCTACATTTAAGAAAGTCTACTATGACGATCTCTTAGGTAGGGCCGTTTCCAAATTCGTTCCCTCAGACGATTTGGTAGTACCGTATTCTGCAACTTCTTTAGAAGATGCAGACTCGGTGGTACACGTTGTAAAAATATCTGAAAATGATTTACGTAAACAACAAGTGGCTGGGTTTTATAGAGATATTGAATTAGGAAAACCTCCGATTAGTGAAAATGAAGTAACTAAAAAAGAACACGAATTGGAAGGGATTACCAAAGATAAACAAGATGACATTTATACTTTATTAGAATGTCACGTGAATTTAGATTTAGAAGGCTATGAAGATGTCAGTCAAGAAGATGGAGAACCGACAGGAATTAAATTACCTTATATTGTAACCATTGATGAATCGACTTTTAAAATTTTATCAATCAGAAGAAACTTTAAACTAAACGATAAATTAAAACAAAAAATTACTTACTTCGTTCACTTTAAATTTTTACCAGGATTAGGTTTTTATGGTTTTGGTTTAATTCATATGATTGGTGGATTATCAAGAACAGCAACGTCTGCCTTAAGACAACTTTTAGATGCAGGAACCTTAGCTAACTTACCCGCTGGATTTAAAACCAGAGGTATTAGAGTTAGAGATGACGCGCAACCTTTACAACCCGGTGAGTTTAGAGATGTCGACGCTCCGGGAGGCAATATACGAGATTCGTTTATGCAGCTTCCTTATAAAGAGCCATCAGCGACTCTTTTACAATTGATGGGTATTGTGGTTGGCGCAGGTCAACGCTTCGCGGCTATCGCAGATAATCAAGTAGGCGATATGAATCAAGCGGCAGCAGTGGGTACCACTGTGGCGCTATTGGAGCGAGGATCGCGTGTAATGTCAGCGATTCACAAAAGATTATATGTTGGCTTAAAACAAGAATTCAAATTATTAGCAGAAGTATTTAAAACATACTTACCACCGGTTTATCCTTATGATGTACCGAATGCTAGACGTGAAATTAAACAAACCGATTTTGATGACCGAATCGATATTATACCCGTAGCGGATCCTAATATCTTTTCTCAAACACAAAGAATTTCTATGGCACAGATGCAATTACAACTTGCCTCTTCGAATCCACAACTACATAATTTATACCAAGCGTATCGTTCGATGTATGAAGCCGTTGGAGTTAAAAATATTAATGCTATTTTACCCCCTCCAGCAAAACCGATCCCAATGGATCCTGCGTTAGAACATATTGTGGCAATGTCTAATAAACCATTCCAAGCTTTTCCAGGTCAAGACCATAAAGCACACATTGATGCACACTTACATTTTATGAGTTTAAATATGGTACAAAATAATCCAATGATAATGGCAGCGGTTCAAAAAAATATTTTAGAACACATTTCTTTTATGGCTCAAGAACAAGTCCAATTAGAGTTCATTGAAGAATTAAGAGAGTTACAAACCTTACAACAACAAATTGGACCTATGATGCAACAAAATCCACAGATGGCACAACAACATCCAGGGGCTCAAAGAATTCAAACCATTACCAATCAGATTGAAGCAAGAAAAGCAGTGCTCATTGCTGAAATGACAGCTGAATATTCAAAAGAAGAAAACAAAATTACAGGTGGTTTTGGTGGAGATCCACTAATGAAGCTTAAAGCAAGAGAATTAGACTTAAGAGCAATGGATAATGAACGTAAAAAAGACTACGATGACGAAAGAATCAATTTAGATACAATGAAAGCACTGATGAACGACCAACAACACGATGAAAAACTAGAACAGAATGAAGATTTAGCTTTTTTACGTGCCGATGTCTCTTTAGCTAAACAAGAAATGGCTGATAAGAGCAAAAAACACGATTTTGGTAGAAATTTTCCAAAAAAGTAAGTATAATTAACCCATAAGGAGATAATATGAGTAAAGATTGGCAAAGAGGATCAGGATACGTCGATGCACCTAAAATTACTAAAGAATTAGGTGTTGGTAAAGACGGATATCAAACAGGGGGAGTAAAAATGGAAGCTCCGAACCCGACTGAAACTCAAACAGTGATTGTACGTGGCACAAAGCGTATGAGAGCTGATAAAAAACCAGTTAAAGCTAAGTGGTACTAGTATGGCTTGGTTTGGTCTAGCAAAATTAGCCCTACAAGCAGGCGGTAAAATTTACGCTAACAGACAAAGAGCAAAGATGGCTATGTCTGATGCACAACTTTTACACGCCGAAAAACAAGCTCGTGGGGAAGAATCTTACCAGGGAAAACTTTTAGAAGCCCGGCAAGCAGATTACAAAGACGAAATTGTCCTTGCGATATTAACACTCCCGATAATTGTGCTCGCTTGGTCGGTGTGGACAGAAGATCCGGCGGCGATGGCAAAGATAGAGATTTTTTTCGAGTATTTTTCTAACCTTCCAAAATGGTTCACAAATTTATGGATTCTCGTCGTGGCGAGCGTTTTTGGCATTAAGGGAACTCAGATATTCCGTAATGGTGGTGCAGGTAAAAAATAATGCCTTTCAAGTCAGAAAAGCAAAGAAAATACTTACACGCTAACCATCCTGAGATTGCAAAAAGGTGGGAAAAAGAATATAAAGATGGTGGACCCGTTCGTGTTGCAATTGCAAGGGGATGTGGTAAAGTAATGAGTGACAGACGAAAAAAAACTAAGTATTATACTTAAAGGAAAAAATATGAGACAAAACGGAGTAAGATCAAATGTAAGATTCCCTTATGGGGAAGCTGATTCTTCTATGAAGAAACAGGGTTACAAAGATCGTAAAGATGAATCCATTGCAATGAGAGTTAGAAAGCCAAGAACTGCAGCACAGCTGAAAGCTTCGGCGGACGAGTCTTATGGCAAATGGGGAAGCGCAGCAAAAAAATCTGGTAAAATAAATAGATAATTATGGCTCCAGAATATTTTGATTCGACAGTAGCATTTCCAATGAAGACTAGACAATCGCTTTATGCGAAAGGTGGTCGGGTTGGAGCTAAAGATGGTAGATGGATCCAAAAAGCTACCAAGAATATGCGTAAGGATAAACCTTGTACTGGAAAAAAATTCGGTAGCAAGTCTTGTCCTCCAGGATCCAAAAGATATAACTTAGCTAAAACTTTTAAAAAAATGGCTAAAAAAAGAGGATAATTATGGCAAATACAAGAAGAATGAATAGACTTGAAGAACTAGGCAGAGTTGACGCTGAAAGAGCACACACAGCGAAAGGTGCAAGAAACCTTCGTGACGAAAAAAGAAGAATCGTTGGTGAACTTAAAGGCGGCGGAATTGCTAAAAGAGGAAAAGGCATAGCTTACAAAAAAGGCGGCCACGTTAAGTCTATGGGTAAAGCTAAAAGAGGCGGCGGAATCGCTAAAAAATAATGAACCCTTTAATTAGACAGGGAATTTCCAAACTTTTTAGAAGTATTGGGGGAGGTCCTGGTACAGGGTCTTCTTATAAAGAATTAGGAACTATCTTAGCGAAAGCTAAACAAGGTAGTGATGAAGCATTTCAAATACTTCAACAAAAATTAGCTAATATAGGTGTTACTCTTAAAAATAAAAAAGATTTAGCAGTAGAAGAAGTAAGAGATTTATCTCAGGCTTTAGATGAAGGTATAGATGGTATTTCTCAGATACTTAGAAAAATGACAGGTGGTGGAATGGATGCACCTTTAAAAAAAGGTGGATTCGTAGGATACAAAAAAGGCGGTGTAGTAAGAGGATTGGACGCGGGTACACATAAAAACGTCCGATTAATATAAATGGATGAACTCATTTTAATAAATAAGGTACAGAAGAGACTTCAAGAAAATCTTCAAACGATTGGTGACTCTATGATGAGTGGTACAGGGGTTGACAATCACGAAAAATACAAGTATCTACTAGGACAGGCTCACGCCATACAATTAACATTACAGGAAATCTCTAACCTGCTAAAAACTAAGGAGCAAAATGAAACAGGCGGAAACATCGTCGACATTAAAAACCGAGGTCCCAAAACATAAGAACGCCCTCGAAGAAAAATATCAAAAAGAAACATCAGAAGAAAAAGAACCTTTAAATCCCGATAACATTGGAACCGAAACGGTTGAAGAATTACCTAACCCATCGGGTTGGAGACTTTTAGTTTTACCTTTTACCCCACCTAGTAAAAGTAAAGGTGGACTTATTTACTCACAAGAAACTTTAGACAAAGCAAGAATTGCAACCACGTGTGGCTACGTTTTAAAAATGGGCCCTTTAACTTATGGAGATAAAGAAAAATTTCCAACAGGACCGTGGTGCAAAAAAGGAGATTGGGTTATCTTTGCTCGTTATGCGGGTTCAAGATTACCAATAGACGGTGGAGAAGTGCGATTACTAAACGATGATGAAGTGTTAGGGACAATTAACAATCCTGAATCAATTTTACATCACATAACATAGGAAAGGAACTATGCCAGAAGAAGCAAAAAAAGAAAATCTGATTGATGTAGGCGAAGAAGAAGGAGCTGAAATTAGATTAGATGACAAAGGAGAACCAGAAAAAACCGAACCACCGAAAGAAGAAAAAATTGAAGTGGAACAGGTGGAGTCTGCTCCGGAAAAGGTGGAGACACCAACGGAAGAAAAAAAAGAAGAGAAAAAAGAAGAAGAGTTAGAGGAATACAGTAAAGGTGTTCAAAAACGTATTTCTAAATTAACTCGAAAAATGCGAGAAGCAGAGCGTCAACGTGAAGAAGCGGTTGCTTACGCACAAGCGGCAAAAAAAGATAAAGATGAGTTAGAAAATAGATTTTCTAAATTGGATAAATCTTACGTTTCTGAATTTGAAGGTAGAGTTAAGAACAGTATGGCAGCAGCCAAACAAGCTCTTAAAACTGCTATTGAATCTCAAAACGTTGATGGACAGATTGCAGCCCAAGAACAAATTGCAAATTTGACTATGGACTCAGCAAGACTGAATGCGATGAAAGTTGCAAATGAAACTAGACCTAAGAAAGAAGTTAACATTACCCCGCAACAACAGAGGCCAAATGTTACTCCAGACCCTCGTGCAGAGGACTGGGCAGCTAAAAATACGTGGTTTGGTAACAATTCTGCAATGACTTATACGGCTTTTGATATACATAAGAAGCTCGTAGAAGAAGAAGGTTTTGATCCTAAATCAGATGAATATTATAGTGAGGTAGATAAAAGAATAAGACTTGAATTCCCTCAGAAATTTGATAAGATGGAATCAAATACTACAGATAGAGTAAAACCTACTCAAGCTGTAGCTTCAGCTAAACGTTCAGCTAACACAGGACGCAGAAAAACTGTCAAACTCACACCTTCACAGGTAGCAATTGCTAAAAGATTAGGTGTGCCACTTGAAGATTATGCAAAACAATTAAAAATCACGGAAGGAGTATAAGCATATGGAAAATGAAAAAGTAAAAACTTCACGTGCGAGTCAGACTAGAGAGCAAGAAGCTCGAAAAGTTGTATGGACTCCACCCTCATCACTCGATGCACCCCCTGCGCCAGAAGGTTTTAGGCATAGATGGATAAGAGCAGAGTCAATGGGATTTCAAGATACCAGTAATATGGCTGCAATGCAGCGATCTGGCTGGGAACTCGTAAGAGGAGATGAATATCCCGATTCTAAATATCCAGTCTTAAACGAAGGTAAATACGCAGGAATGATCGGAGTGGGAGGCCTTGTGTTGGCAAGGATACCAGAAGAGATCGCGAAGGCTCGTGAAGAATATTTTAATAAACAGAACGAAGCCAAAGAAGAAGCAATAAACAACGATCTTATGAAGGAACAACATCCAAGTATGCCGATCAATAGTGATCGACAGACTCGTGTAACCTTCGGTGGTACAAAGAAAAACTAATTATTTAGTAATTCCTAAACCAGCGATTTATATCAACCAGTTTATTCTCACTTAGAGAGAATAAACGTAAAGGAGACAATAATGGCTAATGAAACAGGCGGATTTGGTCTTAGATCAGTTTACACTTTAGGTAGCTCACCAGCTACTCAAGGTCTATCTGAGTACCCAATCGAAACAGCTCCTGGTAAGGGACTATACCAAAACGATCCAGCATCTAAACAATGTGCGGGTAGTATTGGTTACTTACAGGACGCAGCTAATGCCACTATGGATGATGGAAAAACAGGAGGAGCAGGATGGGCAATCAACACAGCAAGTATTTTACCAATGACTGGTGTATTTAATGGTGCTTTCTATATAGCAAGCGCTACAAGTAAACCAACTTGGGCAAATTTTGTTGCGTCTGGTACTGCATTCGGCACCGACTATAATACCGGTTCATCAGACGGCATAGGTTTCGTTAATGATAATCCTACACAGGAATACGTAGTGAAAGCTGCTGCAGCAACAACTGTAGCAATTATGATTCCTAGCTTAACATACAATGTGGCTGACCTTGGTACTTCGTACCAAAATGGTCAATCTACAGTTAAGTTAGCAACTGGCGCTTCGGCGGCAGCTGGATCAAGTCAATACGCGTTTCAAATTGTAAGAGTCGCTAACGACCCTTTAAACTCGGACAATAGTGCTATCAACTCTAACCTTATCGTTAGATTTGCACCAGGCTCTATTATGTCCATTAAATACTAAGGAAGGATAGGAGTATAAACTATGGCAATATCAAGAGCACAACTAGTAAAAGAACTAGAGCCAGGTCTAAATGCACTATTTGGACTTGAGTATAAACAATATGTAAACGAAGCAGCTGAGATTTTCGAAACAGAAAACAGTGACAGAGCTTTTGAAGAAGAAGTAATGTTATCTGGTTTCGCGAATGCATCAGTTAAACCTGAAGGTCAAGGCGTAACTTTCGACAGTGCGCAAGAAACTTTCACAGCACGTTATACAAATGAAACAATCGCACTTGCGTTCGCGATCACTGAAGAAGCGATCGAGGACAACTTGTACGATAGACTTGCAAGCAGATACACAAAAGCTTTAGCAAGATCTATGGCTAATACAAAACAAGTTAAAGGCGCGGCGGTTTTAAATAACGCGTTCACAGCAGCCTATGCTGGTGGAGATGGTAAGGAGCTTTGTGCTACTGACCACCCAACACTAGCGGGATCTTTTTCAAATGAATTGGCTACAGCAGCTGATTTAAATGAAACATCTTTAGAACAAGCATTGATCGACATTGCAGCGTTCACAGATGAAAGAGGATTGAAAGTTGCAGCTAGAGGAATGAAATTAATTATTCCTTCTGCTCTTCAATTTACAGCTGAGAGACTTATGAAGTCTAAAGGCAGAACGGGCACAGCAGATAACGACATCAACGCAATCAATAATATGGGTGCGGTTCCTGAAGGTTATGTAGTTAATCACTACTTAACTGACACAGCGAAATGGTTCGTTAAAACTGATGTACCTAATGGCTTGAAGCACTTCACAAGAGCACCATTGAAAACTTCAATGGAAGGTGACTTCGATACTGGTAACGTTAGATACAAAGCTAGAGAGAGATACGTTTTCGGATTCTCTGACCCTAGAGGTATCTTCGGATCAGCAATATAATAAAATAACTATTTTGAGGCGGAACACAGTTCCGCCTCAATCTTAAAATACGGTGTAGAAATGAAGAAATTCCTAGTACAATTGTGGGCTTACGATTATCACGCTAAATTTGAAGTTTTAGCGGAAGATAATGCTAATTCTATTGAATTAGCAATCCTTGACAAACTAGGACAAAAAGGTGTAAAGTGGGAATATATCGGTGAAAAAAGTATGGATCATCGATGTAAACGCATAACCTATGAGGAGGTTAGTGATGATACAAGACCTATACAGTCAAAAACGGTCCTTGGAGTTGAAGTGGCAGTTGGAGTATGAGCAAAGCGGTAAATATACTCTTAATATGGTTGAAATTGATAATGCAATTAAAAACATTATTACTGAGATCAAACTGGAAGAACGTAAAATTGCAGATAGAGAAAATGCAATTATTAATTCAGCTCCCCAAGTTTCAGTGGCAACTTAAATAGTCACTCGTTAGAAATCGTACATTCTCCGCAGGGATACCTTGCACTCTCAATAAAATTCATATATATTTTAATTACTATACAATTATTAATTAGATCTAGACGCGTATAGTCGACGGCCTAGAGACTAGATCTAAATTAACTAGGAGGATATAATATGGCAACAACTACCTTTTCGGGACCGATAAAAGCGGGAACGATTTATAATACGACTGGAAGTACAATTGGTACAAATGTAACCAATGTTGGATCAGTAGTAATGGCACAATCTGTTGTGTTAGACATCATTGGAGCAGACGCGTTAAATCAACGTGTAGCAATTGTTCCAGCAAATTCACAAATTATAGATGTAATTTTAAACGTTACAACTGTGAATAATGATAGTGGAACAGCAACCGTATCTATTGGTACAAGTGCAGACGATAATGCATTCATTAGTTTAGTAAATGTTAAAGCATTAGCAACTACACACGGTACTTTAGACACTGAAGCAACTGATGTTGGAAGTACAGACTTAGAAGTATTTGCAGATTTCGTAGCAGGAACTGAAGATGGCTCTACAGGAGCTGCAACAGCAACTGTTTTGTATATGCAAAATAACAACTTAAGCTAATAAAATACTGTGAGCTCCTTCGGGAGCTCACTTAAATTAATAAGGAAAAAATATGAGTACATATCCAGTAGATATAAAAATTAAAAGGATAACAAGTACCGTGGCTAACCAAGAAATTTTTGCGGGACCCGCAAGAATTTTAGGATTTTCGGCTAATTGTACAGCAGGAGCAGGAACGATTGATTTAGAAGATGATGGAACATCTTTAGGTATTTGGGGAACTCCAAATGGTTCTTCAAGTCCAATGGTTTATAATGTTACTTTACCTGGTACAGGTATTAAATGTAATACTAAGCCCACTTGTTCTTTAACTACAATTGCGGATGTAACATTCTACTACGGCTAGGAGGATAAATGGCAACGTCGGGAACAACGACATTCAATCCTTCGATTGATGACATTATTGAAGAAGCTTATGAAAGAACAAACATAAGAGGCGCACGAACGGGCTATCAATTAAAAAGTGCTAGACGTTCATTAAATATTTTATTGTCTGAATGGGGAAATAGAGGTATTCACCTTTGGAAAATTAAATTAGCAAGCGTTCCTCTAGTAGAAGGTCAAGCTTTATATAATTGGACTTCTGATACTACAAATTTTCCTACTGATATAAGTGATGTTCTAGAAGCTTATGTTAGAAATAATACTACAGCAACAGCGCCCGTAGATACGGCTTTATCTAAAATAGATAGATCCACTTATTCTGCATTACCTAATAAATTATCAAAAGGTACTCCTTCACAATATTATGTTCAAAGACAAGCGTATGTAAGAAACGCAGCAGGAACTATAACTGCTTCACCAAATATTTATTTATACACAACACCAAGCTCAAGTTTTTCTGGAGCAAATTATAAAGTTAATTTTTATTATATGGCACAGATAGAAGATGTGGGTTCTTATACAAATACTTCAGATGTAATTTTTAGATTTTATCCGGCATTAATTTCAGGACTTGCTTATTATTTAAGCATCAAATATTCTCCTGATAGAATGGCAGATTTAAAAATGATATATGAAGATGAATTAGCTAGAGCAGTGGCAGAAGATGGTCAAAGAACATCTACATATATTACACCACAAACATTTTATGGAGATGGAGTATAATGGCTGGAGTTTTTGCTAGAGGAAAAAGATCAATGGCTATTTCTGATAGATCAGGAATGGCGTTTCCCTATAGAGAAATGGTAAAAGAATGGAATGGTTTTTTAGTTCATTATTCAGAATATGAACCTAAACAACCACAATTAGATCCAAGATTTCACGGAGGAGACCCACAAGCATTAAGAAATGCAAGACCACAACCGGCATCGGTTACTAGTTTAATTATGTTAAGTACTAATCCTTTTGAAACTATAAAATATGGAGGAAGTACTTTTGTAAATGTTTATTCAATTGATCATCAAAGATCAACTGGTGATAAAGTAAGATTCAGAGGACCGCCAGTTGTAACGGCGACTGGTCCGGGTGGAGCCGATGAAGCGGACGTAACAAATTTACAACAATTTATAAGTGTTCCTACCTTTGATAATATAAGTGATATTAGTGCGGCAGGAGGATTTACAATTACTGTTGGAAAGAAAAATTCTGATGGAAGTGTAACAACTGCGCCGGGTACTTTAACTTCACCAGAAAATTATTTTTTCTTTACAAGTTCCGATACAGCAACAGATGGGTCAGTTAATGGAGGCGGCGACTACTGTTCCGCTGGTCCTGTAACATTAGGAGTAGTTAACGGATAATGGCAACATATACTTTAGCAAATTTACAAACAGATATTAGAAACTATACAGAAGTTTCAGATACAGTATTAACGGATGCTGTTTTAGAGAGAATTATTAAAAATGCAGAACATACCATTTTTAGAGCTGTTGATGTGGATAATGAAAGATTCTATGCAACCTCAAATACAATTATTAATAAAAGATATGTGAGCATTCCAGCGGATTGTAGAGTGATTCGCTATGTTCAATTAAAAAATAGTGATGATGAACAAGTCTATTTAGATCAACGAGATACGAGTTTTATGGCGGAATATTATAATACGCCTAATTCAGGTTCTACGTCTATTCCCAAATATTGGGCTAATTGGAACGAAGAATGTTGGATTGTGGCTCCTACCCCTAATGCAGCCTATGAAGTAACTATGGCTTATAATAAGGAGCCGGAAAGTTTAACCAGCACTAATAAATCGACGACGGGGACTTATATCTCCAATAAATATCCTGATTTACTTTTGTATGCAACTCTGGTAAATACATATGCATACTTGAAAGGTCCGCAGGATATGCTACAATACTATAAAGCGGCTTATCAAGAAGCTTTAGAATCGTAC
>Ga0080013_1003553_pt1 | contig 16260 bp, 23 predicted proteins | sample ETNvirenome_6_85_FD_69236 | JGI IMG/M metagenome (GOLD analysis project Ga0080013, IMG submission 69236) | Marine viral communities from the Pacific Ocean - ETNP_6_85 (SPADES assembly) (version 2) | ecosystem: Environmental > Aquatic > Marine > Oceanic | place: Pacific Ocean | collected 2013-06-19 | reverse complement strand
CCAATTAAATTTAATAGATGAGGAAGCATTGACTACGGCCACAGGCATAGTGGTACAAACGATAGCCACTCCTTTTTTAAAAATGGCTAAAAGATATATTGGTGATTTATAAGGAAGTTTTATAACTAATGATATATTTATAATAAAATAAGATATGAAAGTAATAAGAATAAAAGAAAGTGATATTTACCGAATGGTGAAGATGGTTTTAACAGAACAGGAGTACACTGATCATAATGTGAATCAATCAACACAAATAGTAAATCCTAGGCCTATTCCTACAAATCAGAGTTTTGAGAATGATACGATATCCGAACCAAATGTAGGGATAGAAGTGGTGGGAGACGATAACCAAGTATCTTCAGAAATAAATCTGTTTGGGGGATTGGTTAAATTAAAAGGATCGGTGCACCCTACCATATTAAAGGTAATAAGTGGGGTGTTATTTACATTAGCTGCTGGTTGGGTAGTTAATGGGGTGGTTGTAGTATTAAGAAAAAGAGATCTTAAACGAATAATCCAAAAAGTAGGTCACGAGTTACAACAACAATTAAGTAAAGAAGAGATTAGGTGCTTGCAATCTGCATTAAATAAGGTAGGGCCGGTTAAAAAAATAGATGATGATAAGAATATATCGGCGATGGGGAAAGCAATATCCGGATGTTTATGGGAAAGTAAAAATATTAATGTAGAAGATTTTTATAAAAAATTAAAAGATGTGGTGGTACAATATGGGAATAGTAAAAAATTTAGAAAAGGAATCCGAAAAGCGGGAAGAAAGGGTAACTTATCTAAAATATATGATAAAGAAAATTTGCCAGCTCTTCAGCATAGTGTGATGGATCCAGGGGCACAATTCCCTGAGACTAGAAAATAAAAATACATGAGTAGATTAAAGAAATTAAAAATACAAGCAATTGAAGAGGCCAACAGAAAGGTATTGAATGAGGATCCTGACCGAGATGGTATCATACAAATTCAAAAATTCTTAAACGAAAAAGGAATAACTGGGGATAATGGAGAAGAATTAGATATTGATGGTGCCACCTGTAATGATATGTCATGTCAAACTGGTCAAGCAATCGCCAATTATCAATCATCCATTGGTGTTTATCCTGTAGATGGGGTATGGGGAGAAAATACAATGAATACCATGTCGGCAGAAGACAAGGAATCGTTTAAATCTTTTGGTGGATGGTTTGATCGGTTATTTTAACTCAAATCCTTAATTAAATGACGACTAAGAAAAAAATAATCTCTACTTTACTACTAAGTTTTTTAATGAGTTGCGCAACCCAATATGAAGTAATAGAAAAATTTAGAGGTAATATGTATCATTTTCGCAACCTAAAAAACCAAGAAATTAAAGTTATTTTAGTAGCCGATTCATTGAATGTGGGTACCATAATCAAGAAAAAAGATATTAAAGTAATTGCAGAAATAGAATAGTGATATCTCTCTGGCTTTTTCATAAGTTAGTGCATATTTATAATTATGAAACCAATCAATCCATTTAGAGGAATTAGTCAAAAAGAAATTGAAAAGATACACAAAAAAAATAAAGAGCGGGATCTATTATTTGACGCACGTATCAAGGAGATAATGAAAAAACATAAGTTAAAATAAGATAAGATGTATCTATTTTTCTTATCCCATAGATACCAACACCCCTTCTAACATCGAAATGGAACTTTTATCTTGTTTAGATTTAATTTCCTTAGCTTTCAAATACCTCAACGCTTCTTTCATCTCTTGTTTTTTACTTATCCCAGGTCCTGGAACAGCAATCCCTTCAGAAGGATGATAATTAATGATAAGAATGGGTTGTTCTCGTTTTGATTGATATAGTTGTTCAAAAATAATTGCCGCACTAGTGGCGTGTCTGGTTGTTAAACGAATAATTATATATTGAAATAATTTTATCATATAACAAAGATACACCAAAATATCAATCTTTACAAATAAAAAGGGTATTTATTTATAATTCATGGTATATTTATAGTTATGAAAGTAATCATCACTGAAGGACAAGAAGAAAGATTCGCTGAAAAGATAAGACATTATCAAATGCAAACAGAAAAAGGAACAATAATAAAAAAATCACCTGGTTATGGTGTGGGAAAACAGATGGGTGATACAATTTATATACATAAATCTGCAGAAGACATAATTCCAATTGATGTATTAGAAAACGGTAAAGATTATTTACCATATAATTTCCATTACGAAATTATAAAATATAATAAAAAAAATGGTAATATTAGTTTTATTGATTCTCCAGACTGGAACATCGCACCAGAGCCTATAGTTGGTGATATCATTCTCGTGAAGGGTGATAATACTTTAAAATTTATTAAACAAAAATCACCACCACAAATCTATCACCATAAATGGTTATTTGTTAGAGATGATTATGAAGGGTTTGATGTAGAGAAATCCAAAGAAAGAAGTAAAAAATGGTTATCTATTCCTGATATTGAATATAATAAAATTGGTTATAAAAATTATTGGGATAATAATATATTACCTTTATTAGAAAATGATACAACAGATATAGATTATACGGATATTGATCCCGCAGAGATAGAAAAAGCAAATAAATCAAGTCGTAGTAGTGGTGCAGTGGGACCAAATGCGGTTACACCAAGAGCAGTATTACAGTATATTGAAACGGTGGGGGGAAAAGACCCTACTATTTTAGATTTTGGTGCGGGGAAAGATGCTAAACATACTTATGCTTTAAGAGATATGGGGCTAAATGTAACCGCACATGATTTTCATAGCAATTTAAGAGATGATCATCATGATACTACTGCGTTGGAAAAAAAATATGATATTGTATTTGCCAGTAATGTATTAAATGTGCAGGGATCAGAAAATATGTTTAGAAAAACTATAACAGATGTTTTATCTACATTGAAAGATAGTGGAGTATTTATAGCTAATTTTCCCGCCTCTCCTAGATACCATTTCCAAACTGCTATTGAAGCAAAAGAAATTTTAAAAGATTATTTTGATATTAATATAATATATGGTACAGATACTAGTAAAACTAGTAGCCCAGTTTGGATTATGAGTAAATTAAAATCACAAACTAAAGATTATTGGGGATGAAGATTAAAATTAAAAGAAAATGAAAAACATTATACGAAAAATATTAGGGGTGAATATAGATTTTGATGATTACCCAGTGGATTATGAAGGAAAAGGTGCGGGAACACCTTCCCTAAATCATTGGCAACAGTTCAACAACCACAATAATAATTTAAATGAATCTACCATTAAAAGTAAAAGAGATAAAATAAATAATGTAGTTAAAAGATTAAAGAAACTTTATCCTAAATTAGATTATTGCATAGGTAATGATGATACTCTTCAAGTTTATACTAGATATGAAGAAAGAGCTGACTCCGGGATGTTTATGGAAAAAGGATTGATATTTGAACCGATTAGTCCACCATCAGATTTTTGGGTGATAGGGGAATTTGCGGATTATAGAGAAGAGAAAACTGGTGAATATATAGATAGAGTGGTAGATATGGTGGATAGAAGTCCCGAAGAGAGGGTGATTGAGTGGTTAGATCATGAATTTGGACTAGATGATAGTGCGTCATGGGGTACACCACATTATTATGGTGATCCCTACGGCGATGAACCAATGTTTGATTGGAGAAAATGTGAAGATTAAAATTAAAAGAAAATGAAAAACATTATACGAAAAATATTAAAAGAAGAAGTTTCCGCCACACAGGAAAAATACCACAAAAAGATGGTAGATTTATTGGCGAAGGAAGGATTCAAGTGGAATACACCTTATCAGGACATCATTAAATTTCTCAACCAACAGATTGGTATTGAAGGTATGGAAGCTTTTGAGATATATCAATTGTTTAAAGATAACTATAGAAGAGATTATGAATCACAGGATCTCTATCGCACTGATATTACCACGAAAAAATTAAGAACATCAAATAGAGCCGCTAGAGATGTAGTAACCAATAAGATACCATTTAAGGGTAGTAATACTCATGGTGAGTATAGAAATGGTAGTTATGTGGTATTTTCATATGATTGGTACCCCATATTTGTTTTTAAAGATGGACAATGGTTTGAAAATGAACAAAAATACTCAGTGAGCACCTCCAAACAAACGAGTCAGTTGAGGCCAGCACACCAAAGAGATATAATATATGCATCTACAGATAAATTGTGGGAGATTATAAAAAGAAGATGAAAAACCTTATACGCCAAATATTAAAAGAAGAGGTAGAAAAGGTATCAATAAGTGATATTCTCCCCACATTAAAGAAAATATACCCAGAATTAGATTATTGTGTTAGTGAAGATGGTAATAAATTAAAAATGTGGACTTTTTATATGTCAAGTTTTGAGGATATGGGTGCCGATCCCGATCACCCCGAAGAATTTACTGAAAGTGGTGTATGGGTTAAAATACATAAGGGTGGAGGACTGGATATAGGAACTTTTAATGATTTTAGAAATACTGATGGAACATATTATGACAGTGATATAGATAGATTGATAGTAAATATTACATTATCCAAACCACGACAGGACATTATTAAAGAGATTGTAAAGATATTGGATTATGAGTTGGATGTTAATGTGGATGCGATGGGAATGGAAAGTAATTATGGAGGAGCACCCCAAGGTGAGCCCTCACATGCGTTTGAGTGGAGAAAATGTTAAAAGAAAATAGAAATATCGATGATAGTTACACCGATAGAGTGGTAAGACAACTTGTTGATGAAACTCAAATAGATTTTAACGCTGGTAAAGTTCACTTACCTGGTACCGATTATGCATGGCCCTTTCATCATTTTGGCCCTGGCGGTTTGGAAAATGCATTGACGATGAAAAAGAGTAGTGATTTTGCTCAACATATTCTTACCAATTATGGGGTTGATGATGAGGAATTTGAGGGTGTATTAACCAAGTATATAGGAGTAATAGATGGAAAAATACGAGATGGATTAGTGGAGTTAATAGATAAAAGAGATAGGGAAAATCCCCCTGGGTTACAAGAAAATAAAAATATCGATTGGGATTATACCGATAGAGTAGTTAAACAACTTGTGGATGAAACGGAAATAGATTTTAAAAATAGTAGAGTTAAGTTGGCCTCTGCCAATTTTTCATTCCCTTTTTATTCTTTTGGTGCGAGACGTGCTGATGCTGAGAATCTTATCTCAGAACCAAATAGTAATTTTGGGAAGTATGTGATTAGTAACTATGGAGTAGATGAAACTGAATATAAAGAGATATACGCTATGTATATGGGAATAATAGCGTCGAGATTACAAGACCATGATGAAAATGTAAATCATTTACATTTGCATGAATCTTCTTACACACCCAAATATTACTCACCCAAATGGGCAGTTAGGCGAGAAAATGATATGTTGGATAGGATAGTGGATGGACTGGTAGAGGAATCTCGAATAGAATATATAGAAGAGATAGTACATCTTGCGGATTTTTCTTTCCAACTTTTCAATGCCCCATTTGCTTATCTTGAGGAGATTCCAGATACATCTCCTTTCTATCAGCATTGTATGGATGTTTATGGTTTAACACCTGAAGAAATAACATATGTATGGAAAGAATATAGAAATATTATTAGAAAGGAAATGCAATCATCTCCTAAATCTAATCTCATATCCCCATTTAATGAATCTATAAATGAATCTACAGAAGATAGTTTTTTGGATAAAATAGTGGACCAACTTGTGGATGAATCAATAATAGATTACGATACCAACGCAGTATATTTTTCTGATTTTCCTGTTCCTTTTAACCCATTAAATCTCATTCCTCTTCCCGCACCCTCTTTATTCGCCGATCCTTTCTATGAGCATGGCAGGGAGGTTTATGGTTTAACACCTGAGGAAATAACATATGTATGGAAAAAATATAAATCTATTATCATTGATAAAATAAAAAATAAACCTCTGTTTGCATTAATCGATGGAAGAAGATTAAATGAATCTACAGAAGATAATTTTTTGGATACTATAGTGAGTCAATTGGTAGATGAAACAGAAATAGATTATGAGTATGAGATACCACACATTTCTGCTTTTCCGGATCCAGGTTTTTATATTGATTCTTCCTTCAATCTGAATATGGATTTATCGGAAAATCTATTCGGCAGTTTGTTCAATAGTTTTTGGCGTCATTGTAGAAATGTTTATGGATTAACAGATCCTGAAATCCAAAAGGTATGGCGGCCGTATAAAAAAGAAATCCTAAAGAAAATAGAATGGAAAGGATCCTTAAATGAATCAACAGAAGATAATTTTTTGGATAAAATAGTGGAACAATTGTTAGATGAAACCGAAGTATTTAATGATAGAGGACAATTACGAGCTATCCCACCTTTTATTCATAATGAATGGGACGAGGAGGATGAAAATGAAGGAAGGATAGTAGGGGATATACAGTTAGCGGAGCTTATAAATTCAGTTGAATCCAAGGAATTTGACTACTCGCTTGCTTTTATGGATTTTAAATATTATTGTAAACAGATGTATGGGTTAACTTGGGAGGAATGCCATGAAGTGTGGGATAAATATAGAGAAGCTTTATATAATACCGATTTTTCCCACCTATATACTCCAAATGTAAATTTAAATGAATCCATAGAAGATAGTTTTTTGGATAAAATAGTGAATCAATTGGTGGATGAAACTATAATAGAGGATGACCAGTATGACATCGCAGTTGCCTATCCTTCTTGGAGAACCGATGAAGGGTTTTGGGGAGAAGGTGTTGCAGTAGATCTCCTTCTAAATGTAGATAAAAACAATACGAATTTTTTTCAGTTTAGGAATTATGTCAATAACATGTATGGTTTAGATGAAGATGAAATTAATTATGTGTGGACCCAATATAAAATGGGGGTATGGGATAAAGAGCAACAGAATATATATACATATCAGAAAAGTTTAGAGGATGAAGAGTTAAACGAATCAAAAAATGAATCCACATATAAAAATTATTTGGGTAGGATATTAGAACGTATGGTTAAAAGAGTGTTAACTGAAAAAGGTTCAGTAATTAAAAGATCTCCTAAATATGGGGTAGGTAAACAGGTAGGGAATACTATTTATTTACATAAATCTGTAGAAGATCGTCTTCCTTCTAATATATTGATGGGGGCTTTAGAGAGTTTACCAGTAGATTTTAATTACGATATTGTAAAATATGATGAAAACAATGGTAATGTGACCTTTGTTTCTTCCCCTGATTGGGACACTTCGGAAGAACCTATTGTGGGGGACGCAATACTTATAAGAGATGATGGGAGTACTAGATATATGAAACAAAAAGAATCCCCACAGATATATCACCATAAATGGTTATTCGTAAATGATGATTATAGTGGATTTAACACTGAAGAGTCAAAAGAAAGAAGTTCTAACTGGTTAAAGTTACCAGACATAGAATTCAATAAAATTGGTTATAAAAAGTATTGGGATACAAACGTTGTACCATACATAAATGAAAGTAAAAAAATGAAAAAAGAATTAATTACTGAGATGAGTTATACGGATATTAGTCCTGAAGAAATTATGAGGGCTAATAAATCTAGTAGGGGTAGTGGTGCAGTTGGACCTAAGGCGATAACCCCTCGTATGGTAGTACAGTATATTAAAGATAGTGGTAACAAAGATATAAAAATATTAGATTTTGGTTCTGGTAAAGATGCCAAACATACATATGCGTTAAGAGAGTTAGGGTTAGATGTGACTGCACATGATTTTCATAGTAATATAAATGATGAACATCATGATCCTAATGCATTAGAAAGAGTTTATGATATTGTATTTGCAAGTAACGTATTAAATGTACAAGGTTCAGAAAATATGATGAGGAGGACTATTGAGGATGTTTTAAATTCTATGAGTAATGATAGTATATTTATCGCAAATTTCCCTACTTCACCTAGATATGGGTTTGAGACTGCAAAAGAAGCAAAAGAAATATTAGAAGATTATTTTGATGTAGTAGTAATACATGGAAGTGATGGTGGTAGAACTAGTAGTCCTGTATGGTCAATGAAGCGTAAAGATTCTCTTAAAAGACTATCTTAAACCTCTATATCATAGGGGGTTTTTTATACAACATAAAATAATAAAAGGATGATGGTTTACTGTTTACGATCATTGTGATATTTATTAGTATATGAAAGTAATACTTACAGAGGATCAATTCAACAGAATTATATTAAAGGAACAAGAAGAGGTAGAAGAAATCGAATACCAAAATCTAAGAGTTAACCTTGATAGACAAGGATTAACAAGAATGCCAGATCCTGAATCACTACCAGAAACAGTGGAAATTTTAAATTTAGAAACCAATGATATAGAAGAATTGGATTTAACTGGATATCAAAAATTTAATAATCTCTTTGTTTTAAATCTAACCAATAACCCCATTCGTAGAATTAATATGAAGTCCATTCTTATGGGATTACCCACTGGTTTACATAGAATAGTGTTATCATATGATCGTGATTACATCTCACCAGAGGAAATACATAATTTTGAAAACTTTGTTCATGGTATCAGTCCAGAGGTAATGATAGATTATCACCCCATTAATATGGAATATATATAAAACAAAAAGAAATGACCAGGATTTTATACATAGTATTATTATTAACTTTAGGAAGTTGTGCGCAGTATGAAGTAGTGCAAAAATTGGATGTTAATATGTATCACTTACAAAATGTTAAAACAAAAGATGTGCAGGTTATTATATCCTCAGATGAATTGATAGAAGGTTCATTGGTTAAATTAAAAAAGATTAGAATAATAGCAGAAATAGAAAAATAAATTATTATGGGAAGATACAAAACAAAATTACAAGCAATTCAAGAGGCCAATAAAAGAATTCTGTTAGAAAAAATAACAATTCAAAATGAGGAAGGAGATGTCTATACCGTAGAAGGGCATGAAGGAAATTTATCAGTAGAAACCCCAGATTTTAAGAGTGTTTATAAGATGACCAAAGTTGAGGAGGATGGTGACGGTGGTTATTCCGATGTTACAGACCTAACATTAAATTTTATTAAGGAAATGGACAACGGTGATTTAGTGATTAATGTTACAGGATACTTATTGGTTTTCTGGAGCACTAAAGAAAGTATAATCCCTAAAGATCAAGTAACGGAAATAATGGACAATATAGAAAATGATATAAAGGATTTTATAATAAAAGGTGAAGAAAATACTGTACGGTTTACTAAGATCTGATCAGAATGATAAACATAAAGAAATGAAAGTAATTATTACAGAAGATCAATTCCAGAGAGTTATTTTTTGAAGATGGTTATTTAACATTTATGATAATTAGTATATTTATATAATAAAAGAATTATGAGTAGATTAGAAAGACAAAAAAGGATATTAATAGAAGAAGCCAATAAAAGAATATTGGGTGAAAATACTGGAGATAAATATTTAAGTGGTGATTTGGATGGTGATGGAATACCTAATAGATTAGACATAGATGCTGATGGAGAATTAGATAATGTAGATTACATTACCGACCTTTGGGTTAATTATAATTCTGCAGATGCACCATTACATTGGATAAATAAACGAAACGCAGGATTTAGAACAGATATATTTACCGATGAGGAGAGAGCCGAGCGTAATTGGCCAGCTGATGAGAGAGAAGAGTTTAATGATGATGATTGGGGAGAAGTAGAAACCTTTACCACTTGGGAAGATTGGAAAGCCAGTCCATACTATAGTGATAAGACCAATAAAAGTAATATTGCATTAGCCGGAGGAGGAAGTGAAAACTATTGGAACCAAAATCTGAGAAATAATCCTCATGGACTTAGAGTAAGAAGAAGAAAAGGATGATACTTAGATGAAAGTAATATTAACAGAAGAACAATTCAATAGAGTTATATTAAAGGAGCAATCTAATAAAGTTTTAAAATATAAAACAGATAGTTTCTCGTCAAATAATGCAGATGCGGCACATAATTTTAAACAGATGGAAGATCAAATAGGGGATGATTTGGATAACTTCTATAATCAAGGAATAAATCCTAAAATAAGTAAGGTCGGCGCAACTATTAATGGAAATGGATCAAATTTTACTACTACTTATAATTATGAAATTATAGATAATGGTAGTGGGGATGCGTGGACAGGATTTTTTAGTAGAGGATCAATAGGCGCTAGTGCAGATACTAGGGCATATGCCCAAAGATATAAAAAAGACCCGAACAATAGAGTATTAAAAGATAGTACGGTGGAAGAGAGAATGATTAAATTTGCAGATGCAGATAAGTTTGAAGATATACAACCAAGCCCTATTCGTGGAACAAACCCCAACTTTACACAGTATTTTGTTCAATTTACCAAGACCAAAAAACCTAAAAACTCAACCTTCTCTCAAAACAAACCTCAATCCGGAAATAAAATACCACTAAAAATTATAAAAATAGATAATAATTTAGAGCCTTTAAATGTGCAAGAAAAGTTTAAAGACGAATTAAAAAATTTGGAGAATATAAATCTAAGTAGTTTAATATATGATTCTAATCAAGTAAAGATAAAAATAAAACCTACATCTTCTTTAGTTAGTATGAGTTATATATGGTCCGCAAAGGAAGTGAATGGTGAATGGGTTGATGGGGAAGAGTTGGATAAGGTATTAGAAAAAGTAAAATCATCAAACCCAAATACACCAGTAAAGTTTTCTAGGAATTATGATATTAAGGGAATACCAGGTTATATATTAATTTTTGATCAAAGTAAAGGATGATGATTTACTGTTTACGATAATTGTGATACTTATATAATAATAATAATAATATAAATAAAATAAAAAATTATGGCATATCTTAGATTGGATTACATAGACAGAAATGGAAGAAATAATGAAAGCGCGTATACACATATTGAAAGTTATTCAGTAAATGTGATTAAAAAAACAGTAAGAATTAATCTTATTACTTATATATCAGAAGAAGCAAAAGATTTAAAATATTCACCAATAGAACAAGAAATAGAAATAATTAGAGGAATTGATTATGATAATATATTTGGAGAAAAGAGTGTAATTCCCTACCCAACAACAAGAAACTCAGATAGTTTAAGGGTTATATATGAAAAACTTAATAAATCCCCCAAATGGAAATCGGAAAATGTTGAATCAGTTTTTGAGATAATTATTAAAGATGTGGGTAAACTAAAAGTAGATGAAGAAATTTCTAGAAAAATAGTTGTGGACAAAAAGTTAATAAAAGATGAAGATTATAAAGTAGTACATGAGTTAGTTGAAAAATTAGATATGATTGGATTTTTAATATATAACAAAGAATCAAGTTCAGTAGATTTTGAAGAAGTATTACCTGATGGTGCAATTATAAAAGGAATTGAAGTTGGTTTTTTAAGTAATGATGAATATCAAACTTTAATTCTAACTACAGACGATTATACACTTAATGATGGAAATACTGGTATTACTATAAGAAACGAAGAATATAAGGATATATTAAATTCAAACACTACAGTAGAAATTGTATTTACCGGTACATATATTCCAACATAAAAAAATTAAGTAAAAGGATGATGATTTACTAATCATGATCATTGTGGTATTTATTGTTATATGAAAAACCTTATTAAAAAAATATTAAAAGAGGAAGCCCATAAGAGATTATTAAGAGAACAAGACGATAAACCCCCTATGGTATGGAATAAATGTTCCTCTGATGTAAAAAACCATAATGGACCCATTTTACTTATGTTTGGTAGAGATTATTGTGGGCCTTGTAAAAAACTTAAAAAGATAATGGAAACCGAAAGTAAATTTAATGAATGGGCACATGATAATAATGTTGTTGGTTTATATCTGGATTGCGAGGTAAAACATTGGACAAAAGATGACCCAAAAGGGTGTAGAACTAAAAAGTGTAGTGACGGTAGAACATATCAAGAAGATTTAGGTGATACGACATGGAAATTTGGAGGGGCTATAGGTGGTAGTGGTATGAAGAGAGATGATGGTAGATGGCAAGGTGTTCCTAAAATATTCATCACAGATTCTTCTTTTGAGAAACAAAATAAAGTTAAGTTTAATGATTATAATATAGATAATATGGTTAATTCTTTAAACTCCGCACTATAATCTCCCTGTGTAAAATTTAAAAAGGATGATAGTTTACATTTCATGATCATTGTGCTACTTATATAGAAACACTTAAAGAAATGGGAAGAATAGATAAATTAAAGAGACAAGCAATCAACGAAGCCAATAAAAGAGTTTTAAATGAACAGGGTTACACTGAACATATGTGGCCAGAACAATACGAGGCCTTACATGATATCCATGATGATATACTATATTTAACTCCAGAATACTCCAATCAAGATGAAAGTACTAAAAACGCCAAAGCCATTGAGTTATATTATCATATATTAGACATTATATATAGTAGAGAGAATGCAACGGTTTCGCCCGAAGCAAAGGAAATAATCAATAGAATAAATTTTGATTTAAGTGCCCTACAAGGATTAAGTGATAGAGTGATCCAATTATATACCAACTTAACTGAAGAAGAGTTATAAAGGATGATGGTTTGCTAATCATGATCATTGTGATACTTATATAATAAAAGAAAAGATGAGATTAAATAAACACCACCTTAAACGTATCATAAAAAGAACTATAACCGAACAAGAGGAAGATTATGATGAGGAATTCTATGAACAGATGGAAGAAGACGCAAATAAACTAAATGATGAAAGATCGGATGTACTCTTTAATCATATATATGAATGTTTATTAAACTTAGACATAACTGGATTATATAGATACACACAAAGAGAATTCCTAAATAAGTATAATGATATAGACTGGAGTGATGAGGATATTTATTGGGAATTACCTATAAAGATAATAAAAGAACCAATACCTCAAAATGGATTTGATATAGAAGACCTCACCCATGCCCTACTGGAAGAAATAGAAAAAAGAATGGAGTTCCAATCCGAACGTGAGAATCCCGATAGTTTGACCGATTACAGTGATATTGGATAACAAAAAGGTGATGGTTTGCTAATCATGATCATTTTGACACTATAGAAAAAAATCCTTATCATTGTAGAATGAAATACAATGAATACCTTAAATTTATAGAAAAGATAGATAACTACTCAATGAGCGAAAGGAATGAGTATGTTAAACTTGAAAATATTATTAACCTATGTAATAATAATCCCTTTTTAAAAAATTATTTATCCCAACTAAAAGGGAACACATATAAAATATATTACTGCCAAGAAATGGAATGGGATGTAGATCCCTTTGAGGTAACGTGGTCAGATAATATGGATCCCACTTTTCTCTATTATAATAATTTTATGGAATGGGAGAGATATATGTTTGACGAGGTAGGAGATACCATCAGTATAGGAGATGGATTTGAACCTTTGGAATTAATGGAAGAATGGTATTATATTTTTATTAAAGGAGAGATGGATAAAATAACCCTTGATGATGGTAAGTATATTATTGGTACCCACAGTAATGAATATTATATCGTAGACCCACATAACTATAATAAAGAATTGTTTACTACCTACCTAAATAATTTTAATGAAAAAGGTAAATATGTAGGAGGACCATATAGCGATGAACAACTAAATAATTTCTACCATAACAGACCTCACACTCTAACAATTTAAAATAGAATAATGGGAAGAAAAATTCACTTAAATAAAGAAGAAGTAATTCAAAAGTATAAGGAATTAAAAAATGTTGTTAAAGTAGGAAAGGTATTTAATGTTTCCTCTGGACCCATTAAAAGAATTCTAAAAGAAAATGGATATCCTCCCACCCAACGAAGATATAAGGTAAATCACGATTATTTTGATAATATAGATACTGAAGAGAAAGCATATTGGTTAGGTTTTATATACGCCGATGGTTATGTAAGGGTTAGGACAAGATATGAAGGAAGGCCAGGTCAAGGTAATTCATTCCAAATGAAATTAGCGGTATTAGACAAAGACCATTTAAAATTATTAAGGAAATGTATGGGATCCACCCATAAAATAACATATGGAGAATCAGTAACCAAAAATAAACAAGGTAAATTATATACAAGTCATATGTGTTCAATAGGTATGTATAGTAATAAGTTAGTTGAGGGATTGGTTTCACAAGGAGTAGTACCAAGCAAGACACGAATATTAACCCAACCCAATATAGATAAAAAATTATACCGACATTTTATAAGAGGTTTTTTTGATGGTGATGGTTGTTGTTGTAGTTACAAAAATACAAATTCAGAATATAAGAGATTTGTTTATTCCATAGCATGTGCCGCTCCACAACTTAAAGAATGGATGGTGGATATATTAAAAGAAAATGATATTAAATGCGTACATGCAGATGATTTAAGTTTTAATGTCGGATCCTTCAAGTCCAAATATAATTTTTACCATTACCTTTATGATAATGCCAGCATATATCTACAAAGAAAAAAGGATAAGGGAGATGAAGTAGTGGAATATTATAATAAAAGAAAGGATGAGGGTATGTATTGTTTTCAAGATGATTATGAAGAAATAGATAATGTATGGACGGAGGAACAGATTGAGATAATAAACTCCCATATTAATATTGTTCCCTTATCTTATCTTGGTGGAACATTACTACCTACCAAATCTCCACAACAAATATTAAGATATACCAGAAAACATAGAATTTCCAATGATAAAAAATTAACACATAATGATTGGAATAGATATGTTGATACCCACCCAGAATTAGAGCTCCAGAAAAGATATCTCACCGTAAAAACATAATAGATTATGTTTTATGTTCTTTATGATATTTATATAAAAAAACATATAAAGAAATGAAAAGAATTAAATTAAACGAAAGTGATATTCAACGTATGGTTAAAAGAGTATTGAATGAAAATGTAGAAGAAATGTCGTGGAGTGGGTTTAATAAAAAAATAAATAGTATAGAAGATGAAACATTTACATTTGTTTTTAAAAAAAAGAAAAATAAAATAGAAGTATATAGTGTAGCTACACCTTATTATGACACCCCAGATTATATTATAAACATATAAGAAAATGAAAGTAATTAAATTAAGAGAATCAGATATTAAACGTATAGTAAAAAAAGTAATAACGGAAAATTATGGATACGATGAATACATACCAAATATTCAATTAGGTGATACTTTTAGAGATACTTTCAATGGAGATATATTTAGAGTAACAGATATACAACAGAATAATCCTGATGGTGAAGGTGAAGACTATGAAACATGGGTAGAATTAGAAAACAAAGGAGGTGAAGTAGTTAGTTTCCCACACCATTATGAAAGAGGCGTAAGGTTTAATGATGTGTTTACTAAAGTATATTTAAAACCTAAATATAATTATCCACCATTAGATGATATACAACTTAATGAACAAGAAGAAAATGAATTCTGTAGTAAATTTCCTAACAGTGTATATGGTGAAGGAGAAAGTAGCAACCTATCTATGTCACAGGATAAATCGTTACATAATGCTACGGTAAACCTTAGTAAGAAATTAAATAAATCTTCTGTTACTACTAAGATAGTAGAAGAGAAAACATTTATGAGAGGAAGTAATTATGTTACAAAAGTATGTGTGGAAGAAGATGTATAATATTCCCATACTAAAATAATATTTAAGATAAATCCTTATATTTATTAATATGGTGAATAAAGAATATTTAGATAGGGTAATTGATCAACTTATTAGTGAGACTGAGATAAATTGGCGCGACATGGAAAACAGATCAATTCGTAGAAATACAATCAGAGTACAATCTTTTTTCTATGACGCTGATTTCTTTCATCTCTTTTCTGACCCTGACCCTGAACAAAACTTTACCTTTAACCGTTACTTTACCAAACATTGTGGAGAAGTATATGGTTTAACTGAAAAAGAAATAGATTATATCTGGAAAGAATATATAAATAGTATTATATATACAATAAAAAATGGATAATAAATATTTAGATAAAGTTGTTGATCATATGATACACAATAGGGATCAATAAATAATTTATAAAATCAAAAAGGATGATGATTCATAACTCACGATCATAATGATTACCGTAATGAAAATAATAATTCTCCCTACACTAAAAACTTTTCTTCAACTGAATATATTTATAAATAAACACACAAAGAAATGGGAAGAATAGAAAAA
>Ga0080013_1003552_pt1 | contig 16268 bp, 26 predicted proteins | sample ETNvirenome_6_85_FD_69236 | JGI IMG/M metagenome (GOLD analysis project Ga0080013, IMG submission 69236) | Marine viral communities from the Pacific Ocean - ETNP_6_85 (SPADES assembly) (version 2) | ecosystem: Environmental > Aquatic > Marine > Oceanic | place: Pacific Ocean | collected 2013-06-19 | reverse complement strand
TTTTGGTTGTGATTTTTCCAGAGTTGTGGGCAAGATATTTTGCGTCGGTGGGATAATTCAGGAGGAGCAGATGAGCACGAGGTACGAGGACGTTGTCGCCCGCTGCAACGCTTGCCGCTGGTGGCACCCGGCGGGTGGGGCTAACGCGGGGGACCACAGCACGAACGGGGAGTGCCGCCGCCACGCTCCGCGCAGCCTCTACGTTTCCGACGATGAGGAGCCTCGGGGTCGGTACGTCGATTGGGCCTTGGTCGAGGGGAGCGACTGGTGCGGCGACTGGCGGTCTGTGGGTGAACACGAGGGGCCTGGCGGGTGGTCGTACGTTGGCACAGGCCGATTTGCGGGTTGGGGGGAGCGTGATGAGTGATCCAGACATCCGCGTATTGGCGACGTGCGAGAGCTGCCGCTGGTGGGGGGACGAGGCGATTGACAATCGGGTTGGTCCTTTCCGGCCTTGCCGGGCTCACCCGCCTCGCCTTGCCCACGCGGACGACGAGATGGGGTGGGTGTGGACGCGGCCCGGCGACTGGTGCGGCGGTCATGGCCAGATCAAGGAAGTCGATCTGCGGTACGGCGCTCACAGCCACCACACGGGCCGCACGCGGGTGGTGGGGGAGTGACCGCGCCTCGCCCCCGCCGTGGCCGGTGATGTCGATCCTGGGCTGGTGCGGTCAGTGGTCGGAGATCGCGGGGCCGGTCTGGTCGGAGGGTGGGTGGGTCGAGCCGCGCAAGTATGGCGGCAGGCGCTATTACCGGGAGGAGAGCTGATGACAAGGGTGGTTGATCTGGAGTTCGCGGGCAAGAAGTACGCGGTGGACGCTCTCGGCCTGGAGGTTGTGGGGCAGCGGCTTCAGACGCTGTTCGGATACGGCGACGACGCTGGCGAGTGGACCGAGGAAGATTTCAAGGGCCGCGCCCGCCACCTGATCCTGTCGTATCTGCATGCCTGCGGGAAGCAGAAATACCGCGCCGAGGTGAAGTGGGCGAACCTGTCCCGGTCCGCGCCCGCCGTCCACAAGATCGAGCCCGCGCGCATCTGCCAGATGTGCCGGTGGGTTTTCTTAGTTGGTCTGGGCACGCCGGGCGGCCACCGCGAGTGTCGCCTATCGCCGCCACAGCGTGGTGGTCGTAGTGGGCTTTGGGGGTGGCCGGAAGTCTTGGGGAGCGACTGGTGTTCGAAGTGGGAGGAGCGGGAATCATGAGCTACTGGGTGGAGCTGCACTGCGACGTGGCGCTGGCCGCCCGCGCTCCGACGTGCCGGTCGTCGGCGAACGATTGCCCCGGCGGCATGGTGTCGTATGGTGGGACGGTGAAGCGGGTGACCAAGGGCCTCCAGGTGCTGGCCCGCCAGCAGGGCTGGCGGCGCTACTCTGAGGGCTGGGTCTGCGACCAGTGCCTGGAGTTCAGGAAGGAGATGAAGGGATGAGAATTATGTTCGCAGTGGTTGTCGTCGTTGCCGCCGCCGCCTGGGGCAGCCTCTGGTATATCTCGGGTGGCCCCATCCCCTTCGCGCATTCGGAGTACGACGGCGGCTACATCGGCGTGATGCCTGGGCCGGATGGCGTCGAATCCACCGGGACGCAGCCGCTGATGTTCACGAACCTCGGCGACGTGCCCCTGGAGAACGTGGCCTACTGGATCAGCAACGCCGACGCGGGATTGCACGGCGGCTTCCCGAGCTACTGGGAGGTCGGCTGCAAGAACGGGCTTCAGACCTACACGCAGGGCAACACGGACATCGGCTGCGCCGTGTCGCCCGGCGACTATCTGGTCGAGATCAACGGCCCCGATGGCCTCTACGTCGAGCTGCTGACGATCCGCATGTTCCAGGGCGAGGTGTCCCAGTCGGTTCAGGTATGGGAGCGCGAGAGCGGCGAGAAGGTATGGAGCGCGGGGCGGTGGCCGATTTGGTGAAACTCCTCCCCGCCGAGACGTGGAGGCAGTGGCTGCTGCGGTGGGCCGGGAACATCGGGCTGGCGGTGATGTTCGCGTGGATTGTCCTGGGGCTCGTGTTTCTGCTGATGGGGTGTTCCTCGCCGCCCGAGCCGCCGACGCTGTCGGATCGCTGCGACGAGCTGGTGAGCGAGACGGCCTTCGCCGGGTCGGTCATGCCGCTGGGCATGCGGATTATCATCACCACGGAGGAGCTGGCCGAGATCAAGCGGATCGCGTGCCTGCCCAACCCGATCTCGGGGGTGGTGCGTGAGAGCTGCGAGCGGACGCTGGCGCTGGCGTCGGTGAACCGGGCGGGGACGCGGTGCCGGGTGCGGATACCGGGCGGGGTGCCGGTTGACGAGCTGCTGTTCTGCATCGTGGGTCACGAGGTGCAGCTCCACTGCGTCGAGGGGCTGAGGCATGAATAGGGGGAGGCCGAGGCTGCCCGAGGGACAGCGCAAGAGGCTCTCGTTCACAACGCGGATACGCCAAGCCCTCGCCGCCTCCGACGGCACCGGGGAGGAGGAGCAAGGCCAAGCCCTCAACCCCACCGACTGATGCCCGTCTTCCTCTTCACCCTGTCGCTCGCCTTCTGGCCCTGGTTCCTGTGGGCTGCCGATTCGCCCCGCTGGTTCCTGGCGTCGCTCTTCATCCCGCTGATGATGCTCGCCGCGTCCCCGAGGATGACGCCGGTCCACTGGCTGGGCCTCTGGTGGGTCGCCTTCGCCGCCGCCAGCATGTGGTGGACGCCGTCCATGTGGGACGGTTTAAACGCTCTCTGGAAGCTGGCGCTCGTCGCTGCCGTGATGATGCTGGCGCAGACGGTCAACTACCGCCGCTGCATGCTCTGGGCCGCCCTCGGCGTCGGCATCTCCGGTGCCCTCGCCGTGGCGCAGGCCAACTACGGGTTCGAGGGCATCCGTCAGATCATCCCGCCAGCCGGGCTCTTCATGAACAAGAACTTCCTGGCCGAGGCCGGTGTCCTCGCCTTCGTGGCCGCCGCCTACTACCGCCGCCCGCTGCTAGTGGCGCTGACCTTCCCGGCTGCCGTCCTGCCGGGGTCGCTGGCCGCCGCCGCCGCTCTGGGCGCGGTCGCGGTCGTGTGGGGCATGCGCCGCCTCTGGGCGCGGTCGCAGCTCGTGTTCTTCCTGGCGCTGCCCCTGGTCGCCGGGGTGATGACGACGGCGGCCTCGCTCCTCTGGTGGCGGCCCAGCGTCTCGGTCGAGTTCCGCCTCCAGGTCTGGGCCGTGGTCTGGAACAAGCTGCGATTTCTGGGCCACGGCATCGGCTCCTTCGACGCCATCTGGCCCGAGCTGGCGCGGCCCACCGATCTGCCGTTCACGGACGTGAGCCCCGAGATGTACTCCTACGGCCGGCAGCCGGGGCACCCTCACAACGACCTCTTGGGGCTTGCATCGGAGACGGGGGTCATGGCATTGATTCCAGCCATCGTGATCTGTACAGCGCTGTACAGGGGACTGAGGGCTCCGCTCGATGCCGATGCCGAAGCTGCTCTACTGGTTCTCGTTGCTTTTCTCGTTCTTGGCCTCGTGGGCTTCCCTCTTGCGAATCCATTTACGGCTGTCGTGGGGGCGCTGGCTGCGGGGTATCTTCTGCGGCCTCGGGGCGCTGTACGCGGTTAACGGCTGGGCTGGCGAGCAGCTCCACATGGAGGCGATCAACCACCGCTCCAAATCCGAGATCGTGCTGGCGGCGCTGCGATCCGCCGCCGTCTTCCCCCTCGAACCGCGCATCCGCACCATGAGCGCCAGCGTCGTCGGCATCATGGGCCTGCCGCCGCTTGTTGCGATGCTCGAAATCCGGCGAGCGCTGGAGCAATCGCCCAACGCACCGAGGCTGCTTTTCTGGCGCGCGATCCAGCAGATGAGGGACGGCGACCCCATCGGTTCTAGCGAGGCCATTGCGCGACTGTACGAACTTGTGCCAGATTGGGCGCCGACTAAGCGACTTGAGGAGCTGTTTGCCGAGCGCTTCGGCGAGAACGGAGATTGACGATGTTCAGAAAGCTGCTCTTGGCCCTCTTCGGTGTCGTCGCCCTCGTCGGCGTCGTCATGGCCCAGTCCACGAGTTTCAATTGGCCGACGCCAGCGGGCTGGCTCTCGGGGGTGGGCGACATCCCCTACGCGGCCAGCACCAACTCCCTCAACTCCATCGCCGCCGTCCCGACCGGACAGGTGCTGATCAGCGCCGGGGTCGAAACCGTGCCCGCTTGGTCGGCGACGCCAGCGCTCACTTCGATCACGCTGTCCTCGGGGACGGCTGTCACCAAGATGACGGAGTACAGCGCGACGCTGACCTGGGTGACCTCGGGGACGGGCATGCTGCTCATTGGGGCCAACGCCTGTCAGGAGCGCAACGTCGCCGTCTCTGGTGTGGCCCTCGGCGATCTCCTGTTCGCGAACAGTGCGACGATCAGCGGCGAGGTCGCCGCAATGGTCGGCATCAGGCCATCGACCGTGGCCGGCAACGTGATGATCACGTTCTGTAACCCGAGCGGGGCCGGCGACACGCCGCCCGGTGGCGTCTACACGATCTTCGCCATCTCGACCTGACGGGACAACCGCCCTGGCAGAGGGCCGCGCGAGCGAGGGGGTGCCTAGCGCTATCTGGGCACCCCCTTTGCGTTGAAGAGAGATGACAGCCCGCACCGACACCCTCGCGAAATACGACGCAGCGCTGAAGAAGTGCGAGACGCCCGACGAGCGGCGCGCCGTCATGCGCGAGCTGGCCTTGCGCGATCTGTTCTTCCTCTTGGTCTTCGTGCTGAAACAGGACTTGATCAACTGCGAATGGGGGTACGACCGCTGCCGAGATGTCCAGGCCGAGCCAGACGGATACCTCGACCTTTGGAGCCGCGAACATTATAAAAGTTCCATAATCACGTTCGGCCTCACGATCCAAAATTTGATGAACGACTCCGAGCTGACGGTCGGCATCTTCTCCCACGTCCGTTCGGCCAGCCGCGCTTTCCTGCGTCAAATCAAGCAGGAGTTTGAGGGTAACGAAACCCTGCGCCAGCTTTTCCCCGACGTGATCTGGGAAGACCCGAAGCGACAGGCTCCGAAGTGGTCCGAGGACGACGGCATCACGCTCAAGCGCCAGCGGAACCCGAAGGAGGCGAGCATCGAGGCGTGGGGTGTGGTGGACGCCCAGCCGACCGGGAAGCACTTCGACATCTGCATCTATGACGACCTCGTGACCCGCGAATCGGTCAAGACCTCCCACGCCGTCAAGAACACGATGGACGCTTACGAGCTGTCTCTCAACCTCGGGAAGATCGGGGGTGTCCGTCGCCATATCGGGACGCGCTACCACGCCCGCGACGCCTACGGCACGATGATCAAGCGCGGCTCGGTCAAGACCCGCATCTTCGCCGCGACCAAGGACGGGTTGACGGATGGCGAGCCCTACCTGATGACGCGGGAGGCCCTCGCCGACAAGCGGCGGGACCAGGGGCAGTACACGTTCGCCTGCCAGATGATGAACAACCCGAGGCTCGACACGGTCGAGGGCTTCGATGAGAAATGGCTGGAACATTGGCCGGTCGGCCACCTCCGAGGCCTCAACCTGTACGCCGTGTTTGATCCATCCTCGGGCAAGAAGCAGGATACGGGTGACTACACCGCAGCGTGGGTGATCGGCCTCGGCCCCGACCGCAACTACCGGGTTGTCGATATGGTTCGGGATCGTCTCGCCCTGCCGCAGCGTGGCGACCTCCTGTTCGCGTGGCATCGGCAATACGACCTCAAGGGCATCGGCTACGAGGAGTACGGGCTCCAATCCGATCTCCAGTATTTCGAAGACCGCATGGCTCAGGAGAACTACAAGTTCAGGATCACGCCTCTCGGCGGGAAGCTGGCGAAGTCCGACCGCATCAAGCGGCTGATCCCGGTGTTCGAGCAGCGCCGCATACTCCTGCCGTTCGAGGTCAACAAGGTGGACAAGGCGGGCGACCCTCACGACCTCGTCGCGGACTTCGTTGATGAGGAGTACTCGATGTTCCCCGTCGCGAGCCACGACGACATGCTTGACGCGATGTCCAGAATACTAGACCCTGACCTCCGCGCCGTGTTCCCCCGTGTGAGGCGTGATGGGGCTCCGGTGCAGACTACGGCTGACAGCAGCTACAACGAGCTGACTTGGTAGCCGTCCATATCCGCAGAGGAGCAAACTCATGCGAGAATTGAAGGATATCCCTCCGGGGACAAAGCTGCATGCGGCCCTGGCCCGTCAGGTCATGACCGTCCTGTCAGTTCGGCCCGAGGGGTGGTGCATCTACCTCGACGCCGTCCCCGGTAAGCGCCACGACGATGAGTGGCAGCTCGTCGCCCGCCAGGGCGTGAAGCAGGACAAGGTGATCGCGGAGGCGATCCTGAAGCGGCACTACGGCATGGAGCCGGGCGACCTCCGCTACATCGCCTGATCTATGTCCCCGGCCTCGCCTCGCAGACAGTCGTCGTTGTCAGAGACGTAGACAGATGGGGCGCGCAATCCTGCGGAGGTGCCGCGCGTCAGCGGGGCCGGGGACGCCAACCCGAGGAGGAGGCCACGATGTTCTACCGGATACAGTTGCGCGACGGCTCCGGGGCCGAGACGGAACACGTCGTTGAGGCCGTTCGCCCGGAGGACGCGCATCGGACATTGTTCGAGAAGATCGTGGGCGAGGAGACCAACCCGGCGACGTGCGGCGGCCCTTATCGCACCATCGATATCGAGGAGCTCGCGACCGACCCGAGGTTGCCCAACTGATCTTGCCAAGCGAGGGAAGCAGGAGTAGGAACGACAGATGCCACTTCACCGCGTCACCCGCCCGCCGCGCAAGCCCCCCCAGAACCCGAAGGACCCCCTGGGCGATAACTACCGTGGCATGGGCGTGGCGCGCCCCATCTCCGAGCTGCCCGACGAGCTGAACCCGGCCTTCGCGCCGAGGGCCAAGAACCCGGCCCGCGCGCAGTCAGAATACGACGAGTTGAAGTGGTGACATCATACCCAACGCCCGCCGAGTCCCCCCAACCGCGTGTTCGCTGGGTGCGTTACGCGGGCGGTCGCACCGGGCGACCGAGCATACCAAGCCGTCCTGCCGGGGTTACCACGTACCCGGTTAAGTCCATCTCGGCGCACTCATGACGGGGACAAGGGCCGCGACCCGGTAACTTTTGGAGGAGCGCAATGGCCGACCAAATCCACGTCATCATCCACCTCGTCTCAGGCAAGGACGGCGAGCTGCTCAAGTCGCTGCCTGCGGAGGCCCTCCTCAAGAAGGACGGGGCCGAGCTGGTGGTCGGGGAGGCCCCCGAGGCAGCGCCGGATGATGTCGAGGTCGCGACGCCGGTCCAGCAGGACACCCCGGAGACGGCGAAGGAATATCTCGCCGACCTTCGGAAGGACAACCCGCGCAAGCGCTCCGACGCCAAGAGCGGTCGTGGCCACCTGAAGCAGATGAAGGCGAACGGCGACGACAAGGTGCTGCTCGCGGTCATGTTCGACATCGATGACCTCGACGGCACCGACCCGGTGGACTTCTGCAAGGCCTTCCTCGACCCCGAGGTTCCGACCACCATCGCCCTGAACGGCCTGGACGAGGGCACGCGCATCAACCCCGAGGCGATGGACAACTTCATGAACAGTCTGGGCGACGTGATGTGTGGGAGACAGGCCCGTGGCCCGTGAACCCCGGCCCGGCGAGCGCGAGTCGGTCACGCCGGGGCAGTTCCTGGCCGATCTCAGCCACGCCGATCTCCAGCGGCTACGGACGATCACCCGCCACAAGATGCGGAATTTCTACAACCGCCCCGACCTCACCAATGCCCAGCTCGATGAGATGATCGCGCACTTCGGCGCGGAGGCCGCCAACAAGATGCTGAAGAAGGCCATCGATCAGAGGCTCATCGGTTGAGGACGGCACTGGTGGTCTTCCACGGCCACGGCCACGGCTGGCACTGCAACTTCCTCCACCCGGAATTTCTCCACTGCTTCGTTCTTCACCGGGCTGGCGAGGCCCCCCACTACGATTGGGTCGTCACCGATTACCGCGCCGGTCAGCCTGTCATCGAACAGGTCGCCGACGCCAGCTACACCGTCGAATCTCTGAAAATGTTCTACAGCCACGTAGGGATGCGAGCCGTCCCCACCGTGATCAGGCCCTTCCGCGCTTACCGGGGCTTCGGCATCGTCAACTGCGTCACCCTGACCAAGGCTATCATCGGCCTCAGAGCGCCCCTGGTAATTACTCCGCGACAACTGTATAGAAGGTTGAACTCAAGCCCTGCGTGAGGCGCTCGCCCATGAACGGTATCGAGATCAACACGCTCTTCAGCGCCCCGAAACCACCCCCGCGCGACGAGCGGCCTCTGCCCACGCGCCGCGACCCCAGCGTCCGGGCCGAAGAGGAGCGCAGCCGCATCGCCGCTCTTCGCCGCCGGGGCAGCCGGTCCAACATTCGCACCGGCCCCCAGGGCGACACCAGCACCGCACCAGTCCTAGTCAAGCAGCTCGGCGGCAGGAATGAGCCGCTCGGAGGAACCACCACATGACCACCGGCACAGTCCTTCTCGCCCAGGATCAGAGGAGCGCGATCCTCCAGGCCACCCCGACGATGGATACCTCGGCCTACGCCTCGGGCGACCTCATGGGCGACAAGATCGAGTTCGCCGGGGCTGGCCTCGGCATCGGCGCGGGCGCTGGCAGCGGTGGCGACGGCCTCATCAACACCATCATGATCGCCGATCTGGCGAAGCAGTCGATGTCCCTCGATGTCGCGATCTGGAACGCGGACCCGTCGAACACGACCTTCACCGACAACGCCGCCCTCGACATCAACGACACCGACCTCTTCAACCTGATCGGCGTCTTCCCGGTGACGGAGTGGTTCGCCTTCGCCGACAACAGCTTCGGGCAGCTTCTGAATATCGCCGCGCCGTTCGTGATCGGCGAGGGCGTCTCGACGCTCTACGCGGCTCTGATCGCTCGCGACGCGCCGACCTATGGGGCGTCCGACATCAAGCTGCGGATCGGGGTTCTTTACGGATGATGAGAGGTCGCAGGCGTCTCTTCAACACGGCTGTACGACCGGGACTCTACCCGCGCCCGTCGCTCGATCTCAAGCTGACGCGGCTCGACAACCGGATCACGTTCACCCGTTCGGGAAACGCCACAAAGTGGGACGGGGCCGGGGTCATGAAGACCTCTGGCACCAACGTCGCGAGGCACGACCACGACCCTTTAACAGGCAAGTCCCTCGGCCTTCTGATCGAGGGGGCGCGGACGAATGCCTTGAAACGATCCGAGACGTTCGACCATGCCGATTGGGTGAAAACTGGAGGTATGGCCGTCACCGCCGATCAGGTGGCCGCGCCCGATGGCAATACCACGGCTGACAAGCTAGACGACACGAGCGCGAACCAAGATCAAGTCTTCCAAAACGCGACGGTTGCCAACGACAGCGCGACCCGGATTTGGTCAGTATTCATGAAGGCCGGTACGTCGAGCAACGTCTCGATGAATCTCAACTACAGCGGCGGTTCCGGTACTGATGCCGTTGCGATCTTCGACCTTGCCAATGGGGTAGCCTTGCCGACGACAGGTGGGGCCGCCCCCGACGATGCCGGGATCGTTGACGTGGGGGGTGGTTGGTATCGCTGTTGGGTCGAGCAAGCTAACAACGGTTCCGGCAACACGACGGCGCGTTGCTACATCCACCCGGCGCACTCGGCGACGTTCGAGGAGGCGCGGGATAACTCGTACACCGGAGACGCCTACGCTTGGGGCGCGCAGCTTGAGGCGGGTGATTTCCCCTCCTCCTACATCGCCACCACTGGGGCATCCGCCACCCGCGCCGAAGACGTACCCGTTATGACCGCTATGTCTTGGTTCAATCAGAACACCGGCACCTGGGTGCCCGAGTGGAGCAACGCAAATCTTCACTCTACGATCATGTCCACGTTCACGGTGTCGGATGGAACTGGGTCCAACGCCCATGAGATGCGCCGCATTTCATCGAAGATGGACTACGGCATTGTCGTCGCCGGGTCGCAAGACGGTAATGCCGACAGCGTTGGCGATTTTTCCGGCGATGGAACGCTCGACAAGGCTGCGATGGCATACGCCGTCAATGATCTCGCGGGGAGTTTGAACGGTGAAGCGGTGGTAACCGACGCCTCACTCGCGGCGCTGCCAGCCGTGACCCAACTCAATCTCGGTATCCAAGGCACCGAGAGCGGGCGCAATCTGTTCGGCCATCTCCGTCGTCTCCGGTTTTGGCCGGGCCGCTTGCCCAACGGCCAGCTTGTAAGGCCCCCGGCATGAGCGTGGACTGCTACATCCGCGCGCCCAATGAGGGCGCATTCAAGGCCGCGCTGACGGTCCTCGACGCTCAGACGACGCAGCCTGACGGTTCGCTGCTCTCGTCTGGGCGTTGGGCCGGCCTGCGGTTCGATCTCGATGCGGGCTTCCCCGTTGTCGTCACCCCCGCCGTCCTCGATGAAGAAGGCGACGTGGTGACGCCCGCCGTCATGGACCCAGACTGGCATGCGAACCTCCGCTGCGCCGACGCCATCTACGACCGCCTCGGCGAGGTCACGCGCGGCACCTACCAGCTCCCCGGCAAGGTCGAGATTCTGGCGGCGGTGCGTGTCGAGGACGGCGAAGTCCTCCACGGGACGCCGCCGGCCACGCCGCAGAGGGTCTGGTTCTGATGCCCGGAAAAGGCACCGACATCGTCAAGGAGTACTCCGGTCTGATCCAGAGCCGGGGCACCTGGAACGAGCTGTGGCAGGACTGCTCCGACCTCATGCTGGTGCGCCGCGCCGACTTCTCGACCGAGCAGTCTCGGGGCGCAAAACGGACCCGCAAGATTTACGACGGCACCGCGACCCAGGCCGCCCGCATGCTGGCCGCCTACCTCGACAACATCCTGAAGGACAAGTCGTCGCGGTGGTTCCGCGTCAAGGCTTCGGATGACGAGCTGAACGAGCTGGACCCGGCGAAGCGCTGGCTGGAGGACACTGAGTTCAGGATGCGCTCGGCGATCTACGACGCCAAGGCGCGCTTCCTCCAGCGGTCGTCCGAGGTGGACCTCGACCTCGTGGTGCTGGGCAACGGCACCCTCTTCGTTGGTGAGCGCCACGACCTCGACGGCCTCATGTTCCGGTCGCTGCCGCTGAACACCACCGTCTACGCCGAGAACTCTGACGGCGCGGTCGATATCCTCTACACCGCCGAGGCCCTGACCAGACGCAAGGCCGTCCAGCGCTGGGGCGTCGAGGCCCTCCAGGGCACCGAGGCTATGAAGGACACGAAGACCAGCGACGCCGACGAGATCGAGGGGACCTTCACGTTCATCTGGAAGGTCGCCCCGCGCAAGGAGCGCAACCCGAAGTTCATCGACCCGCTCAACAAGCCCTACGCCTCGATCTGGGTCGAGAAGGAAAGCGGCAAGATCGTCTCCGAGAGCGGCTTCGACTTCTTCCCGTTCGCCGTCCCCCGCTGGGACACCATGAGCGGCGAAATCTACGGGCGCTCGCCGGGCATGATTGCGCTCGGCGATGCCCAGACCTCGCAGCAGCAGGCCAAGACCCTCCTGCGCGCCGGGCACAAGGCGGTCGATCCGCCGCTGCTCGCGCCCGACGACAGCATCGTCGGTCAGGTGCGGCAGTTCGCCGGGGGCATGACCTACTACGACGCCTCGGCGATGCAGTCCTTCGGCGGTCGCTCGCCGGTCATCCCGCTCGTCTCGGGCGCGAATGTCCCCGTGGGCCGCGAGATGCAGAACGACACCCGCGAGCTGATCTGGCAGGCGTTCTTCCGCGACGTGCTGCGGCTGCCCGCGATGCGTGACCGGACGACGGCCACCGAGATCACCGCCCGCAAGGAAGAGTTCCTCCAGCTCATCGGGCCGGTCTTCAATCGCCTGGAGGCCGACTACCCGGCGACCGTGGTCAACATCGTTTTCGCGATCATGATGCGGGCGAACGCCTTCCTGCCGATCCCACAGGAGCTGTCGAACAAGGACATCCGGTTCGAGTACGAGAGCCCGGTCGAGAAGGTGCGGAAGCAGATCGAGGCGTCGAGCGCCATCCAGACCGCCGACATGATCGGGCCGTTTGTCGAGGCCGACCCGAGCATCATGGATAACTTCGACGGCGACGTAATCAGCCGGGCGGTCGCGCTCGCCAACGGCATGCCCAATTCGTGGCTGCGGACGGAGGACAAGGTGAAGGAGATCAGGGCGCTCCGCGCGAAGGAGGCCGAGGAGCAGGCCGCCGTCGAGCAGGGCGCGGTCATGGCCAAGGCCGGGGCCGACCTGTCGAAGATTCCGGGCCAGCTTGAGGGCACGCAGGTCGGGGCGGCCCTCGCCGATCTCGACCCGCAAACGGCCACCGCGCAATGAGCCACAAGAACGTCTGGGACGCCCTCTCCGCGTTCGACGCCGCCAATCGCGGGAGGGAAATCAGCAACGCCGAGGCCCACGCCGCTTTCCGGCGCGTCTTCCTCGATACTGGCGAGGCTGGCCAGATCGTGCTGTACTCAATCGCCAGGGCGTGTAATTTCATGGGGAAGCAATCCCCCGCCCCGGAGGGCGTGATCAACCAGGAGGTCGGGGCGCGCAACCTCGCGATCCACATCTTCCAGATGACGTTCGCACCACCGGAGCCGCCACCTGAGAAATCCGAAACCGAAGAGCCAGAGGAGCAGCCCGATGACGAGACTTGAGAACATCCTCGATCCCTATTCCCCCCTGTGGAGGCTGATCAATGCGACCAACGGCAACATCCCCCGGTCCCTCGGAGCCGCCGCCGCTGGCGAGGGCGACGATGACGGAGACGGAGATGCTGATGCTGTGGGCGCTGATGGTGCTAGCGGAGATGCCAAGGGTGGGGACGACGACGGTGCCTCTGTGGCCGACATCCCTGCGTGGCGGAAGGACATCAAAGACGCCAAGCAGGCGAAGTACGCCGAGCAGTTCCTGACGCCCGCCGACGCCGTCGATGCCGCGTTTAAACAGCGGCAGCAGCTCTCGACCGCTATCCTGCCGCTGGCCGAGGGAGCAACCGACGACGAGGTCGCCGCCCACCGCAAGAAGATCGGTGTCCCAGCCGAGGCGGCTGGCTACGAGATCGTCCTCCCCGAGGGCATCGCCACCCGCGACGACCTCCCCGAGGAACACAACGCCAGGATCGGGCGCTTCCTCGATATCGCTCACGCCAACCACGTCCCCGAGCCCGTCGTGAACGCCTTCCTCGCGTGGTACGACGCGGAGGGGGTCGCCGAGCTGAAGGGGCTGGAAGAGAAGCAGGCCGAGGATTTGGTCAAGCTGAACGACGATCTCGACAAGCGGTGGGGCGACGACAGCAAGCGCAACCGAGCGCTGGCCGACCGCACGATGCAGCGGTTCTCGCCCTCGGCCTCGGTTACCCAGAAGCTGAACGAGGCGATGGGAGACGCCGAGCTGGTGGACTTCTTCGCCAGGGTTGGCGCGTCGCATGCCGACGACCGGTTCGTTCTCGGGGCGACCGAGGACGAGGCGAAGAGCATCGACGCCGAGCTGGAAGAGCTGATGAAAGCCAAGGACTATTGGACCGACCCGGCGAAGCAGAACCGCGCCCGCGAGCTGCATGTCCAGCTCCACGGCACGAGGCCTGTGGTCGGCGAAGCTCAGAGAGGCCTCTGACGAGGCTCGGCGGCGCGGCGGATTGTTGCTCCTCTCCGCAGCGCCCCAGCAAGGCCGCCCCCTCCGGTGGCCTCGGCGGGTGGGCGGCGGCCTCGCACCGCCCACCCGCCACTTGCAATCCCTAATCGGATGATGTACTGAGGATCAGCGCCAACGGCTGGCCTCGGTCCCCGAAGGTGCTACAAGGGCTCAAGAGTGATCCCTGGCTGCCTCGCCTAGCTGCCCTCACGGCTCAGTGAAATCGTGGTCGTCGGCTGATCGTTCCGCAAGTTCTTCCTGTAATCTCAGGAGGCACCAATGCCGAACGATATCGATGACGCATTCGTCGCGCAGTACGAGCGCGAGGTCAAGGAGGCCTACCAGCTCAAGGGCTCCATGCTCGCCCGCACCGTGCGCCGCAAGCCCAACGTCGTGGGCACTACGACCACCTTCCAGACGGTCGGCAAGGGCGTCGCGACGACCAAGGCGCGGCACGGCACCATCACCCCGATGAACGTCACCCACACGCCCGTCACCGCGACGATGGCCGACTGGTATGCGGGCGACTTCGTGGACAAGCTGGACGAGGCCAAGATCAACCACGACGAGAGGCGCGTCCTCGTCAACGCCGGGGCATACGCCCTCGGGCGCAAGACGGACCAGCTCCTCGCCGTCGTGATGAACACCACGTCGAACGCCATCGCCCACGGCTCGACGGCCTTCACCTTCTCCAAGATCATGTCGGCGCTGGAAGACCTCGGCGACTTCGACGTGTTCGAAGGTGGTCGGATGTACTGCGTCGTGGGCTGGAACGCCTGGACCGACCTTCTCCAGATCAGCCAGTTCGCCGATGCCGATTTCGTCGGCGGCGACGGCCTCGTCTTCCCCGACGGGGTAGAGGCGAAGCGCTGGTTGGGGACGGTCTGGATGCCGTCCACCGCCGTCGATACCGAGAAGTCCGGTTCGACCTTCCTCTCGTTCTGGTATCACGAGGACAGCGTCGGCCTCGGTATCAACGCCAGCATCGTCTCCGACATCACATGGCAGGGCACCCGCCAGTCGCACTGGGTGGTCAACCGCATGTCGCAGGGTGCCGCCCTGATCGACGGCAACGGCTGCATCGAGATCGGTCACCAGTAGCCGAGCGCAGAAAGGAGTTACGATATGGCATTTCTTGCCGCGAACCTGATCCGCGTCGGCGGCGGCGACGCGAACAACATGTACATGTACTACACCGACGATGCGACCACGACCATCGACGGCGACGGCTACATGAACAACAGCGACGATGGGCTGAACCTCCAGATCGGTGATCTGGTCTTCGCCATCGTCGCGAGCGCCATCACCGACCCGCTGACGGCAATCGCCGACGTGGGTCTGTTCGTGGTCGTGGCGGTCAACAGCTCGACCGGCGCGGTCAACCTCTCGGACGATCTGCTCGGCGCGACCGTCACGTACGGCGACTAGCCATCGCCGACGACCTCAAGCCCCTGCAATCCGCCCCTGGGGGAGCTTCGGCTCCCCCTTCTTTTTCCAACGGCTACCCCTGCCGCCACGATGGGCCGGTGCTGGTCTGCGGGAATGCGTGGACCATGCACGACGACCTCGACCGAGCCCTGGCGCTCTACCCTCTGCGGCCTCGGGTGGTCGCGGTCAACTTCGCCACGTCCGAGGTGAGGGCAGACTTCATCTACAGCTACCACTTCGCCAAGCTGCCCCGGTGGATCGCCGATCAGGAGCGGCTGTTCCCCGAGGCCGACTTCACCGTCCACTCCTCGGGCGCTCGCCTGGAGGGCCGCCAGCGCCGCCGCGAGGAGTACGCACCGTGGGTCGATTACTGGTGGCAGGAGGCGAAGGGCAGCGGCACCTCGGTCTGGAATGCCGCGAAGATGGCCAAGGTCATGGGCTTCAGTGAGATCGTGCTGTGCGGCGCGCCGCTCGACCCTGGCGGCTATTCGAACGGGAAGATGGCGCGCGATTACCAGCGTCCCGAGATACTGGAGCGCTACCGCGACGGGGTTGCCAAGGACACCGGCTGGCACGATGGCGTTTACTCGATGTCGGGGTGGACGATGGGCCTTCTGGGCTCTCCCGATGGAGCCGCCCCAGACACGTTAGGCCAAGCACACGGGGGTTGACCCGTTGGCGGGCGCGGGGGTAGCGTAGCGGAACTCGGATGGATCGTCGTTGGTGGCGGTCTGAGCAACCATCTCGGGGTGTCATGAAATGTCTCGATTTATTCTCTGGAATTGGCGGTTTCGCCCTCGGGTTGGAGTGGGCGGGCATGACCACCGTGGCCTTCTGCGAGCAGGACGAGTTTTGTCGGAGGGTGCTGGCGCGGCACTGGCCGGACGTGCCGTGCTACCCGGACGTGAGGTATCTGGCTGAAAATGGAAGCGCTGTTGATGCCGATGTCGTCTGTGGTGGCGACCCGTGCCCTTCACGTTCCAAAGCCAGAGGCGGCAGGCCCTCTAGCCACCCCGACCTCGCCGGATACTTCCTTGCCGTGGTCGGACGAGTGCGGCCCCGGTGGGTGGTCCGCGAAAATGTTTTTGCACCAGATGCTCTCGACTTCGCTGCCGTCTTGGACATGCTCGGATACGAGGTCGCTTCTGTCGGCTTCGACTCTGCCGACTTTACTGCTCAGAGCCGGCGGCGGCAGTTC
>Ga0080013_1003551_pt1 | contig 16274 bp, 19 predicted proteins | sample ETNvirenome_6_85_FD_69236 | JGI IMG/M metagenome (GOLD analysis project Ga0080013, IMG submission 69236) | Marine viral communities from the Pacific Ocean - ETNP_6_85 (SPADES assembly) (version 2) | ecosystem: Environmental > Aquatic > Marine > Oceanic | place: Pacific Ocean | collected 2013-06-19 | reverse complement strand
TTAGACCATGTTATTTGAATAACCTTTGGTAAATCTTCCATAAACTCTCGTTCAATAATTGTACCATATTCTTCTGTCATGTTGGTATTTTCTTTCTTACCAAACAACAGGCAAACTGGTTCTATACCAAGTGATTCTTTGTATATTTTGGATTGGATGTTCCAAAATCCACTATATTCTTCTGATGTTGAAAAAATTACTTTATCAATTTTCATACTTTGACTCCTAACAAATGTAAATATTTTTCTTGTTCTTCTTCTGACACTGTTGCTACCTTACCAAGATATTCATTATCGTGGTATTCCCCACATGCTGGGCATTTATAAAAACAATGTCCTGTACCATCCTTTCCAAACCAGTGAGGATATTTTTTCGGATCATCTTCTCGTCCCCCGTGCCACTCTGGAAATTCTTGATTCCACCAACCTTCTCCACGAAGTCTTGGAATTGGGAATGGGTGCTTTTCTTCTTGTGTAAATGAATTTGGAAACCAATCATCGTGTACATATGCATCATTTACAAAATCCGAATAAACATTATATTGTAAGAATATTTGGTCAACACCATGTTTGTTGAATTTTTCGTTTTTAAGTATTTCTGCATCTTTTATCATATACTCTAATCGGGGTATTGCTCCTCTTTTTGTTCCCCACAATCCTCCACAAATTACCCAACCATGCTGACAATTATCTCGCATTATATGAATACCTTTATCACTCTCAATCCATTCGTCTACTGCTACCTTATCCCTAATGTGTAATCTAGCATCTGCATCTCTAAAAATTGCTATGTCTACTTCGGTATCCGATGCTGGGTAAAATCTCCAAAACATACCATTCCAAGATTCATCTTCATCCATGAGAACGACTTCTACATTATCTCTTGATTTTAATTCTTCTATTATACCATTAGGAACGGTAGGTGCAACATAAAATCTACAAATCCAATCTGACCATTCTTTCTCTGCAATGTCTGCATTCACTACAGCACCAATAACATAATTTGGATTATCTCCCCATAAACTAAAACTAATTAATTTTTTCATTACTATTTTTTACCTTTGTGTTAAAAGAAAAATCATCTCCTTTAATCCAATCCATATAAATACAATCATCCCTTTGCTTTAAACATTGTGCCGATTCTTCGTTTGGTTTATCATTTTCATCCCAAACCTGTCCTACAAAATCATCCCACCCCTGTCTCATTGTGGGAAATCCCGTACTCATTTCTTTAACACCAGGATATCTTTGATAATCAAACCTTCCAGAAAAACTATTATATTGAGGAAAACTATCATGAATATAAGCATCTTTATAAAGTAATTTATAAACAAATGCTCTTAAAAATTTTTGATCAATTCCTTTTGCATTAAATTCCCACTCTTTAAAACAGTTAGTGTCCCCATTTCTTGTTCTTTTCGTTTCGTTTTCAATCCATGCCACAATAATATCTTTAGTTGTTATTGCATCTATCGGAACTTCCCATATATTACAAGTTTTTTCATGAAACCTTGGCCCGTGAACACCCCACATTCCCCCCATTATGGGTTCTGTGTGCATTGGATGATCTCTCATAATGTGTAAAGTATTATTGCTTCCCATCCATTCATTTACTGCAACATATTCTCTTTTACTTAAACGACAATCTGTGTCACGAAAAATAACATATTCTACATCAATATCAGATATTGCATAAAATCTCCAAAACATACCATTCCAATTATTAGGTTCATCGTCTATTATAATGACTTCCGTATTAGATAATTTCTCAAGTTTATCAACTGTTTCTTTCGGAACATCAGTCCCCAAATAATATCGACAAATCCAACCATCATAATACTCTAATGCTAACTCAGCATTTCGGATTGCTCCAATACCATAAAATGGATTATCCCCCCACAAACTAAAACTAATTATATTTTTCTTCATATTATACTCTCAAATATCCATTAAATGTATTATTATATTTATTATAACCAATCATAGATTTTATTTCATCTTCAATTTCATATTCTGGTAAAGAACAAACTATAGAAATAGACCTATCAAACGACCTTACATGGTCACTAGCATTTTTATCTGGTATATTATTTTCATCATACACCTGTCCTACAAAATCATCTCCGTTAATTCTTCTTGTCGGAAACCCACTACTAATTTCTCTGTTGTTTCCAGATGTCTGTCTAACATCAACGCCAGACATGTTATTCAAATATGGATACTGGTCGTGTACAAAATAATCTCCAGAATGTAGAAATGAGAAATAGAAATCCTGTAAAAATTTTTGATCAGCACCTTTCTGTATTCCTTCCGATATAACATTAGGATTTTCATCAAACCATTTCTTTATCTTATTCTTTATATCAAAGTTTACTGTATCATCTCTCTTTCTTATACCCCACATGCCAGCAGCAACTGGTAAATTATGATAGGGGTGATCTCTCATTACATGAAAACATTTTCCAGATTTAATCCACTCATCAACAGCATGTTTTTCTCTAGCACTCAGTCGGGAATCAACATCTCTGGAAATCATAAATTCAACATCCTCATCATCTATACAATAGAATCTCCAGAACGCTCCATATGCTCCTAAATTCTTTTCTTGTACTTCTATTACTGTAGAATTTAAAAATTTTAATCGTTCCTTTATATCTTCTGGAATATCTTGCACATAAAATCTGGTTTCCCAATCTGGATAAATTTCTTTTGCTATCTCAGCATTACGAATTGCACCCTGGCAATAAAAAGGAGAATCACCCCATATACTAAAACTAATTACTTTTTTAAAAGTTTTCATGAAACTCCCCATCGGATTGAGGAACAGCAACTACTAATGGTTGTGGTTCTCTTCCTACCACCTCCATAAATTTTTGATATAATTGAGGAACATGCCATATATTCAATTCTTCAAAATATTCTGCTCCGTGTTCATCCATCCAATTTAATATTATATCCAAATAATCTCCTCTTATAAAACTTTCATATTTCCATTCTGGATCAAAGTTTGGATAATCTGGTACGGGTATTCCAGAAACCCATTCTGGGGGTAGAGGTCTTAGTGTAGCATTAGAATCTAATCCTCCTGCATATTTTAAGTTAATATCTTCAGCATCATCTTTCCCTCTTATAATAAGTTCACTACACCTATACCATGCTTGCTTCAAGTAAAAAGTATTTAAGTAAGAAAACTGATAATGTAAAACAGCACCCTGATGAATATTAAACTTACGAATTGGTCCTGTACTTATACATCTTGGTGTGTGCATTCCAGAACCATCATTTGCTTGATCATATAAAGATTTACCATCATCTGCTTCTATAAAAATCCCATAATTATGAGTCCATATTGATCTATCTTCTCTAATGTGGTCAGTAGAACCCCATAAAGATAACCACCTCAATTGAATTCTTTCTCCAGGCGTTAACATCTCAATCAAACTTCTGCCATTTGCTAAAAAATTATTAGTAAATGTTTCATCAGCGTCCAAGCAAACAAAATGAGTTCCTCCATGATCTCTTGCTAAATTAAAAAGTTTTATTCTGTTTGGGATCTCTGGCCATCCTGCTCTTTGTTCCCCTACAATATCTTCTCCTCTATAAACTTTAATTTTATTAAGTCCATATTGATCTTCGTATACTGAATTAATAACATCTATTGTTTGTAAAGAATTATCAGTAGATCCATCATCAATACATATAACTTCATCTACAACAGGTAATATATTATGAAAAAAAGTAGGAAGGAATGCTTCTTCATTTTTAAATGGCATTAATGCTATTATTTTTGTTGGTTTATTTTTCATGTTTTATTCTTCTTCCGCCATTATCTTTTTAAAATTCTCGACACCGTGCATACCCTGCTGTGTTGCTGTTTCTTGGCTGTCCCATAAATAATGATACATTATTTTGTCGTGGATTATTATTTCATTTTTCAATAATCCAGACTCTAACAATCTATCACAATAATCACTATCTTCTCCAAAATTCTTTTCAGGAAATCTAATCTTTCTTGCTATTTCGGTACGAGTTGGATTCAAATGATTGATCGGTCTATATTGAATTCCTTCATCGTCTTTATAATGACCACCATATTCGTTTGCATGTTTAAATATCATGGCTGGATTTCCGTTTATATAATACATTCCAGAAAATCCTATACAATCTAATTCTGGATTTTCTCTAATAATCTTCATAATTATATTAATATAATCCTCATCAATATTATCATCATCATCTATAAAACAAACAAATTTACCTTTTGCTTGTTCTAAAATTTCATTTCTTTTTTGACCTACTGATTTTTGTCGATCATCTACATTAACTATAATTTCCACCTTATCTAAATTTTCTCTGGATGTAATTTTGTTAATTTCTCCCAACAAATCGTTCAAACTTTTTATTCTTTCATTTAATGAAAGTATACCAATTGTTAATATCTTTTCTGTTCTGCCATCATTCAAAGTTACACCACCTTTTAGTAATTGTGTTTTTGTTATTCTTTTATTTTCGGGTATTTCGTCGGGCATATTTTTTAATATCTCTTTCTTAACTCTCTCGGCAAACGAAGAAGCATATTCCTTTGCAAGTTCAAAATTTTCCTCAATGTATGGAAGCATATTCTCATATGTTTCTGGTGTTAATTCGTTTGTTTTAATAATTATATCTTCTAAATCATTCACAATTATCATTCCTTTCGGATTGAAAAATTTATCAATATTTGTACATCCCCAATAAACAGGAACTGTTTTAGTAATAATAGCATCTATTAATTTTTCTGTAAAATAATTTTCATATTTACTACTCTCTATTGCTATATGAAATTGAGAATTGAATAAAATTTCCTTCCTATCTTCTGGTAACGGATTATCGACATATGGTTCAAATCTTTCTTTATACCAATCAGGAGCATCAGGAATTTTCATTCTGGGACTGCTATAGAAAAGTTTAGGAGTAACAATGCGGTCTTTGTTTAACCATACATTTTTTCTTAATTCATATCCCTCAACTTGCCTTGCATGAAAACAAGACAAAAAACTAGTTTCAAATTTTTTACTTTTATGCAACTCATCAATAATAGAAGAATAATGTCCTATTGCATTTTCATCATCTATTCTTCCTTTATTCAACCATGTTGTTCCATAAGGAAACAAAATCACATTAGAGCAATCATTTAATATTATTTCATCTGTGGTTAATATTAAATCATATTGATTTGAATTTGCAACTATGACTTCATTTCTTTCTCTATGGGGAGAAGTTACTGGCTCATTACAATTAATAAAAACTTTATATGAATCTGGACTAGTAAAGTTAATATCATAAAATGGATAAGAATCAACCCATTCAAAATCAACTATTTTCATATTATGCCCAAATCGACTAACATGAATTTCTACTAATCTATCAAATTCTAAAACACCAGGTTCAAAAAGATAATGTGCGTTGCAATATATGGCTGGTATACTCATAATATAATTTCCTCTTCAATATACCAAAGGTTTGCTTCTTTCAATCTATTTATCTTATTTTCTTCACCCACCGTAAAATTAACATGAACAATTGCTTCATTTCCTGTTCGAGTTTCAGATTCGTTCCAATATAAATGACCATTCTTTACAAAATCGGTTGGATATATTCCCCATATAAGTTTACCTTTCTCTGCAAACCACCAATGTTTAGTCAAAATTTCAAAAATAATTTCCTGATCATACATACATTCGCTTCCGGCTTTTCCATACATTTGACTTAACTCAAAATACTTCTCAAACAATTCATGTACCTTTTCTGTGTTTTTTATATACATGAATCCTGTACATATAGTCATAAACGGATCATCCGAAGCAAAAACCATATCAACATCGTGATCTTTCTTTATTTGTTCATTAGAATAATTAATAAACTCGGTTGGATCTGTTCGAAACACTACATCACAATCTGTATAAACTAAAGAATCATTTTCCTGCAACTCTCTTATTATTATTTGTACTTTGGCTTCTGTAACTCTTCTAAAATCTCTTGCACCATATTCATGAAATCCTTCCCTAATTCCATTAATATCAAAAAACTTTGTGTTACATTTGTACTTACTGATTTCTGAAAAAGATTCTTCATCCAAACAATATACAGTAAAATTTTCTTCCATGTTTAATTTTTGTAAACTTATAAGAAGATTCTTACATAATTTTAAAGAACCAGAAGTTGTAAATGTAATATAATTCACGAATCTAATTCCTGTATTTTATCAAACAACATATCATCGGCTAATTGCATATTCTTTACTCTTTCAAGGTTGTCTTCTATTGCATCCATTTTGCTATAATACAAATCTTTATTCAATCTGTTAGTTATGATAAAATCAACTAAAGTTTCATCATTTGGAATTTCTATAATTCCATCTGTATTAAAATAATTTCCAATATTTTTTGTTCCGTAATATACAGGTATAGTTCCGGTTGCAAAACAATCTGTTATTTTTTCTGTAAAATAATCATCATATTGGTCATTTTCAATCACTATTGAAAACATAAAATCATTAAGTGCTTCACTTTTATCATTCCAATCATTTCCTTTATATCCTAAAAGGTGACATCCTTTTTTTACACCAAACATATTATTGGATATACCGCCAAACAAATGAACTATATTATGTCCTTCAGACCTAACCTTTAAGTTATTATAAAGATTATGCCTAAATTTGTGTCCTTCTGTGAAATTCTTTCCAGAAGCAATAAACGAACCAAATTCAGACTTATCATATATTTTATAATCTTTTTCTGGTATCCAAGGCAGATTACTTCCTGCTAAACAAAAATGAATCTTTTCGTGTTTATTTACCAATTCCCTATCACATGTAAATATACCATCATATGCATCAACAATTTCTTCTAAAATGGAAGGATTATCAAATGCATCTTGAAGATGTGGAAGAATTGCCTTTGATTCACAAAACCATCCATACTTTTTAATTCCTTCTTTTCTCACTTCTTGTGCCCCATAAGGAATGGCCAAATCCATCCATAATTGAATTTCAGACTCCTCTTCTGTCCATGTAAAATTCTTAGGTATTCTGTTCGAACAAGAAGACTGATGATGACTAAACGGCAAACCTCTTCCTTGAATCTTCATACTTTATTCCCCGGGGATTGCCACTCAATTGCGTCTTCTGCTATTCCAAGAGTTCTTAGAGATTCTTTCTTTGATTCTGCATCTGCAAGTCCCATAGTAACATAAGTATCTTCATTTGTATATCCTGGCCAAATGCAATATTGGGGACCAACATATTGTATATTCATCTTATTGATAAACATAGGAATTAAAGAAAAAAGAGGTTCATGATCAAACACCCCCACCCCATTTTCTAAAATATCTTTTGTTGTTGAAATCCATGCTTTAATAAATTCTTTTGATTTTTCTGTATTACCAAAATATAATGGAGATGCTTTCATTCCAGAAAGTCTACCGTTTGCGGTTGCTACTATTACATCAACAGACTCATCAAAATCGTCATAAATGTCTAATGGTTTGTGTATCTTACTATCAATATCCATCCACAATACAGGGCAATTTAATTCTTCCATTTTATCTAAAATATATTGTGGCTTGCTCAAACAATTTAATTGATAAGAACCGAGAGATTCTTTCTTTTGAATGTCGTATGGAATTTCTAATTCCTCACATTCTTTTATAATACGAGAAGCGTGTTCACTGTAGTATGTTGTTTCTTCTATATCACTATAAAAACTTATCAAGGGGGTTTTCATAATATAAACCTCAAATTCAACTATTGCCAATATGGTATTTTGGTATTAATTCCCATTCATCTTTATCTTTAAATGATATGATCTTTATCTGTCCTATTTTTAAAGTCGGTTCATCATTTTCAATTGGTTCAATAATACTAAGAAGTTCCCATTCTGCTAAAAGATTAGCAATTGTGTTTCTTCTCCCAATATCACTATCAGATATATTCGATTCTAATCCATCTAATTCAAACAATTCTTTAAAATGAAGAATAGCATATCTTCCTCTTTTATGAAGAATATGGCAAGATTGATATAATTTCTTTTCTTTTCTAGAAGAAATGCCCATCCGAGTAAGAGTTTCTCTTACCTTAAGAAAATCATCTTCTGATTCTAATTTTATTTCTACACCCAATCCCCGAAAAATATCTTCATCATTAACCATAATAAACAATCCTTTTAAATTGTGGTACTTCTTATGTATGGTTTTTCTTTCTTACACCCCCCACCATGAAGATATTCATCTATTTCTCTAATTTGATTTGGAGTTAATAAATCAATAACTTCTTTTGCTTTGGAGTTAGAATAATTATACATTTCTTTAATAATTTCCAAATCACTGCTCAATTCTTTTTTTGTCCATTTGCTAAATCGTTTTCTTTTTCGAATAGAATTAGAAAGATAATCAAATTGCATCTTTGATGAAATTTGGGGGTACATATTCATACTATTCGAATATAAAATCGTATCAATAAAATAAGAAAGACACCTATTAATGACAAATGGTGTATATTTTTTCTCTATCTGTTCGTTATCCGTATCCATCAAAGAATCTTTTGAATAGTTTATTGCTGTTAAATAATCACTCAGTTTCATCTTCGACAACCATTGCTATAACATCTTCTCTTTTAATAACATCAAAATCATTATGTAAACCTATTCTTGATCGTGCATCATAAAGAATAGTATCTCCTTTTGTGTAATCTACCTGTGGTATATTTCCGGCTAAATTAGGTAAACCTTTTCCCATCGAAATTATTTTTGCTTCACAAAAAGAACTATCAAGAATTTGACTTTTCTTTATAATAAGACCACTTTCTGTAGTTTCTTCTTTATTATAATCAATTTTTTCAACAATTATGTGGTTGCCTTCTGCTAATATCTTTGTCATTTATATTCACATCCGATCATAAGTTCTACTATACATGCTACTAGGTTAATTTCTTGATCTGCTACAAACGCAGACTTATATTGATATTCTGCTAACACTAAAATTGCTTGCGGTATTGAAGGAGAAGTCACCCCTTCATATAATCCATCATATATTTTTCGAAAAAGTTCTGTGGGTGCATTATCAAGATTTTCAACTGCCCATTTTCTTGCATTTGTAAAATCTTTATTTTTCATATATCTTATTAAATCCTTGACATTAATATCACCAATTGTAGTTAAAATTCCTACATCTATTGTTCCCGCTATAGAATATCTTTGAAGTTCGTTAATTGTTCTACGAAAATCAGGAAAATGTTTATTTATTAATTCTGCAAGAACTTCTTCCTCATATAAAACGCCTTCATTGTCAAGAATATACTTAACTCTTCCTAACATTTTAAGAGCAAGTGCAGGCTTTTCTTTCTTTGGGATTGTGAAAGTAATACAAGTACAACGAGAATGAATTGGCTCAATGATTCTATTCTTAAAATTGCAGGTAAGAATAAATCTACAATTTTCGCTAAACTCTTCTATAAATCCCCGCAATGCAGGTTGTGTTGATTGTGCATTACTATAATCAAATTCGTCCAGAATTACTACCTTCTTTGCTCCTGTAATAGAAACCGTACTTGCAAAATTACGAATCTTTGTTCGGAGTGTGTCAATATTTCCGTCCTCAGAACAATTAATCATAATATAATCGGTTTCTAATTCATTACAGAGTGCTTTTGCAATAGTTGTTTTACCACACCCCGCACCACCAGATAAAAGTAAGTTCTGTAATTCCCCAGAATCTACCATTTTCTGGAAAGTGGTTTTAATACCAGAGGGAAGAATACATTCTTCTATAGATCGCGGTCTATATTTTTCACACCAAATAAATTCTTTTAGTTCTGTCATTGTCATGTTTATCTTACTGCATCATATGGCGTATAAATATTCCCTACTACTTTATTATAATTTTCGTTGCTAATAATCATATCATCCATTAAACTTTCAAAAGTATATTCCGGTTTCCATCCAAGTTCTTCACGAATTTTGCTTGCATCACCTTTTAGATCGTGCAATTCTTCCGGTCTTAAATATTTTTTATCCAAGACAACATAATCTTCATAATTCATTCCAAATTTGTTGAAAACATATTCACAACAATCACGAACACTATGAGAAACACCAGTTGCACACACATAATCGTTTGGACTATCTTGCTGTAGCATCATCCACATTGCATACACATAATCCTTAGCATGTCCCCAATCTCTTCTTGCTTCTAAATTGCCCAAATGAAGTTTCTTTGCTTCGCCAGAAGCAATTGCAATTACTCCTTGAACAATTTTACTTGTCACAAAATTTGAACCCCTTCTTGGGGATTCGTGATTAAACAAAATACCATTGCTGATGAACATATTATATGAATGTCTATAATTCCTTCCTATATTAAAAGCATAAACTTTTGAACAACCGTAAGGACTTACTGGCCGCATTGGTGTTGTTTCTCTTTGAAACCCATCATCATCAACACAATTACCAAACATTTCGGAAGAACTTGCTTGATATATCTTTGCATATGGACATGCTATGCGACATGCTTCGAATATATTTAATACGCCAATTGCATCAACTTGGGATGTATGAATTGGAATATCAAAACTAATTCGCACATGGGATTGTGCTGCGAGATTATATATTTCATATGGCTGAACATGTTGAAAAATATGAATCAATGATGCCAAATCTGTCAAATCGCCATAATGCAATTCTAATCGTTCATGATGAAAAATATCATCCAATCGTGCTGTTTGGTTTTCTGCAACAGAATTTCTTCTCAAAATACCATGAACATAATATCCTTTCTCTAAAAGAAGTTCAGCAAGATATGATCCATCTTGCCCGTTTATCCCTGTAATTAATGCAATCTTTTTCATACTCTAGCCTTATCATAATTTTCTTTAAACCATTCTATAGTTTTATGTAATCCTATTTCAATAGGAACAAATTTATAATTAGGAAACAAACTTTTCAATTTACTATTATCTGATGGTTTTCGAAACTGTCCATCTTTTTCTTGATTAAAAACAATATTTCCTTCAAATCCCATTTTCCATGCAATATCTTGTGCTAAAACCGCAATATTTATTTCTTCATCTGGTGATATGATTAGTGGTTCTGGATCATCATAATTTTCTAAAACCCATTCTGTAATATATCCTACATCTTTTGAATAAATAAATTCTCTGTATGGCTTTCCGGTTCCCCATATTTCAAAATCGGTATTGTTTTCTTTTGCTATATAACATTTATGAATAAGAGAAGGGATAACATGTCCAGAATCCAGATTGAAATTATCATTTGGTCCGTAAATATTACAAGGAATTACTGTGACAAAATTGCACCCATACTGATCCCTGTATGCTCTACTTTGAACTTCTAACATTCTCTTTGTGTACGCATAAGCATAATTAGATGAGTGTGGTTCGCCCTGATGCATTTGTTCTGGTGATAATGGGTACACCGCATTATCTGGAAATACACAAGTAGAAAGAAAAGAAACTACTTTCTTTACGCCGGTAAGTCTTGCGGCTTCAAGAACATTTGCGTTTATTGTGATGTTATCATAATAAAATTCGCCTAAATGTTCAGAATTTGCTTTGATGCCGCCAACTTTCGCTGCACAATGAATAATAGAATCAATTTTATTTTGTGTTATATATCTTGTTATCCAATTGATATCCATAAGATCAACATAATCATGACTTGGTTTAAATTTAGATTCTATAGTCGAACCAACCAAACCACTTCCGCCTGTTATTAATGTATTCATAAATCACTCATTCGTTATAATAAGAATCTGTTTCTAATGCTATCCAATATACAATATTATCTTTAGTATTACTTAACTGACTGATATTCTTTTCGCTAATAATTACATCATAATCTCCTGGAATCATTTTTAAATTTTCTACTTTAAAGTAAAATTCAAAATTGTGATCACCGTGGGGCAAATCGCCCACTTCCAAAGAATATATATTACTAGTAGTATCTTTCTTGTCGAGAACTGCTATTTGTACTTTATCGCCATCAGAACGAACTACCATATCTGAAAGTTGCATAATAGAAGATGCTTTTTGTAATTCGTTAAGATCTGTTTGTTTTAAAGTAAAAGTTAAAACGCCTTCTGGCATTGTAATTTCTTTACTAGGAACCGTGAGCAATTTCGGTTCAGAATAATAATATACTACTTCTGAGGAACCGTTTGAAATTCGAACATTCTTCTCATCAAATTCAAATTCTGGCGATTCGAAAAGAGAAACCGTTCCGAGAAATTTATTCAAATCCCAAATTCCAAATTCAGAACTAAATGTCTCGTTTACAGTTGCTTTTGCCATAACATTCTTCACCGGGGAGATTGTTGTAAGAACATTTCCTGACTTAACTAGAATATTAGAATTAATAGATGCAAAATTTTTAAGAATACCTAATGTTTCTTTTGAAATTTTCGTCGTTGTTTGTGTTGTTGTCATTATAAAATCTCCATAAACCACATAAAATAAAATTCACCCCAATTATACACCAACTTATGTATTAATCAATCACCATTTTTCAAACTCTTCATAATAATATTCCTCATCATTGATATCATCATCTAAATAATCGTTTAAAATTTCTTTGGTTTTTCTTCTTCTGCCAGATTTTTTAGATTTCTGTTTTTTAAAGGATTTTGATAAATCGTTAAACTCTTCTTCATAATAACCATTATCGTTATCATTTCTTTGGTTGCTCATTACTTTCTAGTTATCTCCTGTGTTAAATTTCTACCCACTGTGTTGAAGTTCCGTCATTAATATACTTAAAAAGGATTCCTTTCGAACTATCATACCACTCATCACCAACGGTGGGATTGATTGGTTCGGAAGAATCTTCAGTATATTTTTTAATTCTGTTATCGGTGTACGGTTTCCATCCTGCTTTTTCGCCGTGTTCTGGTGAACCTTCTCGTACATCAGTATTTCGTAAAGCAGCATATATTTTACCGTTTTTGGAAACTATATCACCTTCCTTATATTTAATATAATCTCCATCACCATCTTTAATTTTCCATTTAATGGGTGCGGTCATTTCTTTTCTTTTTTAAATAAAGCATTTTTAAACATACTAATTTTAGGATCAGCCAACATTCTCATATATTGTCTGTCTTCTTTGTTGGTGTTTTTCATATACCAAAATTCCTTTTCAACAACAAACTCATGAACCGAATTCTTCTTCCATTGAATTTGCACGCGAATATCTTTACCTTTTTCAAAGAAAGACCAATTATCTAAATCTGCTCTTTTATATGATTTAATAGCAAATTTTGAAGACAACAACATTAATTGATCTTTCATATATTCTTCATATGAACTATTGGATAAATTTCTTTTCATTTTATATTACTATGTAGTAACCAATAAATCTTCATTAATATGAAATACAGTTGATATTAAATATGAAAATGCTTCATATGGATCCATATTAGCAGATGGTCTTCTATCTTCCAAATACCCCAATCCACCATCCTTTATTGTTGAAATGGGAATTCTAATAGATGCAGAACGATCACTAATACCCCATGTATATTTGTCTATTGATGAAGTTTCGTGCTTTCCTGTTAATCTTTTATCATTGTTTTCACCGTATGCAGCAATGGCCTTATCGTGTGTTTCTTGCATGTTGGCACAAAGTAAATTCATATAATCCATATCTGCTTCTTCTCTCATATAACGAGTAGAAAAATTAATATGCGCCCCTGAACCGTTCCAATCCCCACTCATAGGTTTTGGATCATACGAAATAGCCATATCCATTCTTTCCGTTAATCGTTGCAGAAGAAAACGAGAAAACCAAAGTTGATCAGCAATATCCAAAGGATTTCCGGGCCCAAGTTGATATTCCCATTGGGAAAGCATTACTTCTGGATGAAATCCATCATAAGCAATACCAGACTGTAAGCATAAATTAGCATGTGCTTCTATAACATGTCTTCCTTTATTCGTGTTTGAACCCACTCCACAATAATAATCACCTTGCGGTGGTGGTGTTTCAGAATCATAATCTTTCCAACCGTGCGGCATTCCAGAGAGAGGATCGGTGATAATAAATTCTTGTTCTACAGCAATCCATATATTTTCTTTCGAAGAAAGTTCAAAATTTTTCTGAAGTTTTCTTCTGGTATTAGTTTTATGGGGAGTACCATCTGTATTATACACTTCGCAAAGAACATAAAGAGATGGCATTTGGTTTTGCCCTCTTGATTCCATTGCATTCGGAAAAACTCTAACAGGTTTTAAAATACAATCACTATCTGATGTTTCTGCTTGGTTTGTACTTGAACCGTCAAAACTCCATTCTGGAATATTTGACAATATACCTCCCGGTGCCGTTTGAGAAATCATCGAATATCTTACTTTACTACGAATCTTTTTATTCTCATTGCCGTCTAACCAAATATATTCTAACTTATATTTCTTGGGTGTTTGTGGTGTTGGTTTTTGCTGGTTTGGTGGTGCAGGGATTTCTTCTCCCTTTGCCCATTTCTCTAATACATCCTTCTCTTTAAATCCACAAGCCACATTTCCTGTTTCTGCGTCGAGAAACAATGGTGTTCCGCATTGTGCATTGTGCTTAGATTTTGCTTCATTTGCTTTCTCTGCCTCATTTGGATTTGTTATATCTAATGTTGTTATTTCATAACCATCCTTTTTCAATTCCTCAACAACCGGATCTGCTTTCTTACACCAACCGCAATTAGGATTCATGATATAAAGAAGATCATGCTTTTCTTTTTTGTCCTTACCACACTTTTTACAAGCCATATTTAACTCCTATTTTGGTTTATAAATTGTTGCCACTATTTTATCCTACTAAAATTATTCTTCTTCTCAAACACAATATGGTTCTCAAACTTATCTGTCATTGTATCAGATTTGTGACTAATTACAAATATATTTGCCCGATTTCCGAAAGTTGTTAGAAGTTTCAGAAACTCCTCTGTTCCAACTGAGTCCAATGATGAATCAAACACTTCATCCAATATCAGCAAGTTACAATTCACACTGTTCTTCAATCTGGCTACCTCTCTCCACGCCAATAGCAAAGACAAGTCAATCCGCAATCGTTCACCTTCACTGAAACTGTGATATGTAAATTCATCACGATGGCGACTCTTGATTGTTTCGTTGAAATTTTCATCCAAGTCAAACTGGCAAAAGAAGTCCATATTCGCAAGATACTTATTGATAAGTTTGTTCATAATTGGAAGATAATGTTTGATAATCTTCGCCTTGATACCACTATCCTTCAATAATGTACTCGCAATCTCATAATAATGTTTATCTTCTGCTTGTTTCTTACGATCACCAACATATCCTTTACCCTCACCAATCAACTCATTAAGTTCCTTTTTGGACTCCTCGACTTCTTCACCTTCTTCCATTATACCTTCGATGTTTTTTTGCATCTTCTCAATGTAGCGAAGGGACGAATCAATTTGATTTTGCTTCTCGTTGATTTGTGTTTGTAAGGAATTGATCTCTTGTAACACAATATTGATATCATCCAATCGTTTCCCTGTGGTGTCAATGTTCTCTACCAATTCGGTAATACCTTCTTCTACTTCTTTGCGTTCTTCACCCTTTTCTTTGAATACACATTCTTTGTGATGTTCTTCGATGTCTTGTTTGCAGGATGGGCAAGTGTCGTTCTCCTTATAGAACTTTACATTCTTATCAATATTTTTGATTTTGTTTTTGAGTTGTTGTTCTAAACCTTCCATCTTCAGAAGTCTTTTTGGTACTTCATCCTTGTCTTTGACTTTCTCAAGAAGGCGATCAATATTCTCTTGTTGCTTTTTGATTTCACTCCGAAGTTCCTCAATCTGCTTGCGGGATTCTTCAATTTCGCCTTTATAACTTTCTGCCGAATCGGACGATTTCTTCAAAAGTGTTTTTATTAGTTTCTCTTTTTCATCAACTTTACTCTTGACAAGTTCTACCTTATGATCTATATCTTTGATATACTCTTTTGCCACTTGAAGTTTCGCACGAACAAGAGTATTCATCACAGAAAACACATCAATGTCTAATAGATTTTCAACAACAAGTCTTCGGTCTTTTGCAGTGAGTTTCATAAAGGGAACATAATTGCCACTCCCCAAGATGACAATTTGACAAAATGATTTGTATGTCATTTTTAGAATTTGCTCCTCAAGAATCTTTTGATAATCTTTTGATTTGGAATCTTGATCAATCAAATTTCCGTTCTTGTAAATCTCAAACTTTTTTGGGTT
>Ga0080013_1003550_pt1 | contig 16274 bp, 24 predicted proteins | sample ETNvirenome_6_85_FD_69236 | JGI IMG/M metagenome (GOLD analysis project Ga0080013, IMG submission 69236) | Marine viral communities from the Pacific Ocean - ETNP_6_85 (SPADES assembly) (version 2) | ecosystem: Environmental > Aquatic > Marine > Oceanic | place: Pacific Ocean | collected 2013-06-19 | reverse complement strand
TGTGCGTTTAATAGGGCCAATCAACACGGTCTTATGTATGTTAACATCCTTGCAAGAGTAAGAATTGCGACTGGCCCTATGACTGCAAATTGCAAACGATATATGGCATATAACAGTTATAGATTTATGCAGTCAATTGTATTTACTGCTGATTGTATTGGCTGTAAATATGTTTATGCAACCTTTAAGCAAGATCAACTAATGCTAAATGAAAAACCCCCACATGATCCACAGTTTGCGGCCCTAATGAAACAATTAGGATTATTGACCCAACAGGCCTCTAACTTAACAGAATTAAGAACCAAAGCATTAGAATTGACTGGCCCATACATCAACACTCAAGGAGAACCCACAGGGACATCTTGGCGTTATGTCATAGATGGGTTTGTAGATACAGAAATGGATGAGTATTGGGAGATAGATGATTGGCTTCGTTCTACAGAATTTGTGCAATGGATTGTTAAAAATCATAAAGAGCATATTAGTGATCAGCTAGATAAAGATTGTGTATGGGAATTATTACAAAAAAATAATCCAGCTAACAATGTTAATCATAAAGATAGACAATTTAGAAATAGTATAACCCAAAAAAATAACTTAGATACACCTTAGTGACTATGAGAACAGTAGAAGTTTGCACAACCTACAATAAAGCATACTATGAATTATGTGCCAAAGAGATGATAGAATCATTTATTAAGTATTGGCCAAAGGATTGTATCCTCCACGCATATTGGCAAGAACAAGAGCCAGAAATATTCCAAGACAACATTGTATATCACGAACTGTATAAAGCACAACCCCAACTAAAAGCATTTGTAGATAAGTGGAAAGACGACCCACTAAAACATGGTTGGCTAGAAGCAAAACAAAAGTATACGTGGAAAAAAAATGGTGTTAAGTTCTCCCACAAAGTATTTGCTCAAACCCATAGGATAAAACACTCAACAGCAGACATTATCTTATATTCAGATGCAGATACATTGTATACAGCAGAGCCTAATTTAGATTACCTTAGAGAGATATGTCCAACTGATTCATTATGTACGTTCTTTGATAGGATAAAATTAAGAGATGAAACAGGATTTTATATGCATAACCCCAAGCATCCAAGAGCAAAGGATTGGGCAAATAGATTAGAAGACATTTATATTAGCGGAGAGTTATGGACATATAACGATCAACAAGCAGACCAATATACAATGGCAATAGGCAGGGAGTCATTCAAGACTTGTAAACAAATGGACTTAATCCAATATCATAAAGATCTAAATCTAAAAAACAGAAACCCGATACCAACATCTCCACTATCAGACTTCTTAATACATATGAAAGGTAAAAGTAAGTTAAAAGGACAACCAATAAGCAGTGCAGAACCTAGTGTGTTTCCTATATCTGAAATAAAACCGCAAAGACATTAATGTCTTCTTCAATAACAAAATAGGTATTAATAACACTTGGTATATTTGGTGATTTTGGTTTAGACCCAATCATTGCGTAAGCAAATCGCGAAGACATCAAACTCAAAAGCTATTAACATAGTAGATAATGATTAGAGAGTAGAGTATAGATGGGTATTCACCTTATGAATACAGTCCAATAAGAAATACAAAACTCATACAATAAGAACACAATGATAGCGTCATAAAGCTGTCAAGAAGCAGTAGATATGATGGATAAGGATGGCGATTAGATGTAGAATTTGGCACCCCCTTTACCAATCAACTCCAAACTCTTTTACCAACCATTTCTCCACCGTAGCCTACCTTGCGGCCTAGATTGAACCAAATTGAAGTACCATTTACTACCATATATTACCGTATATTACCATAGTTTACCATTGGTTTGAGCCAGAATGGGGTCTGGGTACCCACAGAATGAGCCAAAGTGGGGCAGGATAGGGCTTATGGTGCCTCCTGAATACAACTATAGGTAGTAGGCTATACTGCATTAAAAAATTTCCTACCTTTTGGGGGTCTAAAAAAATCGTCTGTTAAAAACCAGGAGTTATCTTTTGATATGCATTCGTTCAGGCAACCTACCAGTCTTTTGATTCCTGTGTCTGCCCTTCTGCATCATATCTGTCACATTTTGCTGATGGGTGCCTTGCCACAAGTGTTCTGGATTCACACAACTAGGGTTATCACAGGTATGACACACTGACAAGGTTGGATCCAAAGTGCTGTAATGGTGTTGCCATGCAAAACGGTGTGTGCTCATTCTCCTACCGTAAGGATGGAAATAACCATATCCGTCTTTATCCTTACTGCCACACCATAGCCAACATGAGTCAGTCTTTTTTACTTTTCTCATTAGCCTTTTAAAAGGAGATATTGTCATATCATTATAATAGCAGGAAGCAGTTGGTAAATCAATGATTTTGCCTACTGCGGTCTTAACGCAAGTTGCTCCGCAAAAAAGCTAAAAAAGAAAAAACTGCATCTAAGATGCAGTTTCACCAAATTACAAAGGCAAAAATATCGTCTGCTAAAAACCGGTAAACAAAATGCCATATATAGCACATTTTATTTGACTTACATAAATATTTGTACTATACTATTTTTAAATGATAGATTCACATCAATTTTGTCGCTCTTTTATACAGGCACTTTTACAACGTAAGGATGTTGCAATGAAACATATCCACACGCATTTAAATCCTAATACAAATTGCTGGACCGTGATTGTATGCTCACCTACTATGCATCAACATTGGCAAATTAGTGCTGACTCTATATCATGCATTAGACCCAACGTACAACTAACAGGAGAACAATTATGACAAATTTTATTTGGCATGGAAAAAAAGATAATGTAAAGGATATTTTACAATTACCACAAGGAATGACTCAGGCAGAATGCGATGTCAGAAGAAAACGTTACCTAAGACTGAAAGAGAGATTGAAAGGCTGGCCACTTGATACCATTATAGAGGTAGCGGCATTAATAGGTGCACAATATGGCTATGAATGGGCAGATCAATTTGAAGTAGCAGAAGGTATTATAGAATGCAATTCATTAGGCATAGCAGAAAAAGTAGCAGATGAATTAGAAGATTCAATACCGGAGCCTAGGAATGACACAGCAGAAAGGGCCGCAACTATATTGGCTTTTATTAAAAAAAGAGAAGCAGATCCTAATTATAAACCAACAGTGGAAGAAGCTAAACTAATTCGTCCACTAGAACCAAAGGAGAAACCATAATGAAACAAACAGAAATGCCTGAAATAAAAATAACACTACAAGAAGCAGATATTATTTGTCAAATAATAGATGTGGCTTCTACAAAAGGAATGTTTAGAGCAAGAGGGGGAGAAATGAGTAAAGTCGGTTTCATCCACGATAAACTTTTTGTTGAATTACAAAAACATAAACCAGTTGCAAGTAAAAACCCGGATGTTATTAATGAAAAATAAAAAAAGAGTACCATGGAATAAAGGTCTTAAAATGCCTCCTATGAGTGCTGAACTACGAGAAAAACATAGACAAGGTAGTTTAGGCAAAGGAGTAGGCCCAAGACCAACCACGTGGAAATGGGGATCAGCCAGAGACTTACGAGATAAGAATAGAGCATTCCTTGTCCAACGATGTCAGGCCCGTTACAGAAATGAAAAGTGGCAATTAACATTTCACGAGTTTGATAAGTTGTGGGATGACCGGAGTTGGGCAAGAAAAGGTCCAAAAGGGTGGAATCTTTGTATGAGTAGATCCAATCCTAAAAAAGGTTGGAGTAAATCTAATGTATTTTTAATTAAAAGAACTCATAATCAATTAAGATTAAAACAAATTGAACGTAACTTATATAAAGCTAAGAAAAAACAAAATGAATCAGTTATCTTTAAAGGTAAAAGGTTTGAAAATTATCACGAAATGGCTGGCTATTATGATGTATCTTATCAAACAGCAAGAAATTGGAGAAGATTTAAAAATGCTATCTAATTATCAACGTTGTAAACCTTATATTCTAAAATATCAACGTAAAAAAAGAGATGAAAATATTGCCAATGGACTAACATCTGTAGGTAGTGTTCGTAAAACTTGTTCTTTGCTTACTACAGGTAAAACAAGTAAGGAATGGAATAGATTATTTTTTACAGGTAAAATATCTAAAAATGATTTACCCAAACTAATGCAAACCCATCATCATATTAAACACGTACCAGTAGATAAAAATGGATTTAAGATAAAAAGAAAAACTGCATGGCAAATAAAAACAGGTAAAAAACTTGAAGAATGGGCAAAAATAGAAGGTGTTACTAAAGAATGTATAAGACAGAGATGGAGAAGACATAAATCACTAACAAAAAAAACTAAAAGGAGAAACAAATGAGCAATAAGGAGAAACAAATGAGCAATAGAGAACACACGGAGTTCATGAGTGATTGGATCCATGAACAAGAAAAAGCAAGAATAAAATTAGAACATGAAAAATGGCTTAAAAAAAGAAAAGAAAAAAAAGAAGCCGCAGTAACTTATAAAGGAAACTTATTAGAAGAGAGAAGAAAGTTAGGAATGTTATAATGGCATATTTACATACACCCCTATCAGGAGGATACACAACTACCGGAGGTGAAAAAAAACAAGCAATTATGGTAGTAAGTGAAACAACAGAAGAATTAACAACTGGTTACGATTACTTGGTTAGCCTACAACTTGTTATAGATGAATTGCAATCAATCAATACACTGAAAGGGTGGAACAATCATGATGAGGAAGTTATTCCAGGTGTGGCACAGAACATTGGTCCATTACATAGAGGCGGAAGATTTAAAAATATAACAGAATCACAATTGATCAAATTGCTTAGAGCAATTCAAAAAGTTGATTCAGCACTACGAGGACGATTGAATACAGTAATGGGAGCAATACCAGATTATTTTAGTCCTAAAAATGCTGACCAAAAGGAACCACAATTAAACAAACAACTCGTAAAAAGATTAAACGATATCAGAAGAGATGGAATTGCAGAGCAGGAAGAGTTGTTACAGAATCCAGACTTAATAAATGATAATAGCAAACCTTTCAAAGAAACTTGGCATTGGTATTGGAAAAAAAAGAAAAATAAACAATAATACATTATAACTCAAGTAAATATCCAATAAATATCGTTGCAAGAATAAGAACGATAACAGAGGATATTAAATGGCTAAAGCCAAACTTACTACAAGAGCAATTAGTACAACAGCAGTTACAAGTGATAACCTTGCAAAAGGATCACAACTAACACACAATCAATTAGATTCAAATTTTTTAAACTTACGAGATGCCACTTTTGGTGTAGTAGCAGACGATAGTGCAACTATACAAATAGGCATGGATTCAAATTTATACCTTCAAGGCGGAGATAACGTGACTACTTCTACTGATTCAGCAGGTGTAGTAACAATTAATGCAACTAGTGACGTTACTGCTAGTTCATCAACAACTTTTACTAATAAAACAATTGACGTTGACAACAATACAGTTTCAAACATAGAAGTAGACAATTTAAAGTCGGGTGTATTAGACACAGACCTAGCTTCAGTTTCAGGCAGTGATGACACACTTGCTTCAGCCAAAGCCATTAAATCTTACGTAGATTCATCAGCAGGTTCAGGTTGGAGAGTAGTAGGTGATGACTCTGCTGGAGTAGATATAGCAGAAGGTGGTACATTATACATACAAGGTGGTACAAACGTAACCACAGCAACAGATTCAGCCGGAGTTATAACAATCAATGCCGCAGACACAACATTAAGTTTAATTGATGAAGATGATATGTCAACAGATTCAGCAACAAGACCACCTTCACAACAAAGTGTTAAGGCTTATGTTGATGGACAAAATCATACATCATTATCAGGTTCAACAGACAACACTATTGCAACAGTGACTGGAGCAAATGCGTTGGCTGGAGAAGCCAACTTAACATTTGATGGTTCAACACTTGCAGTTACAGGTGCCGCAACAATTTCAACAACATTAGGTGTGACAGGTGCTTCAACTTTAGATGGAGTGACGGTTTCTGATAACACAATTTCAACAAATGCCTCAAATGCAAACTTAGAATTATCTGGTAACGGAAGTGGAGGGGTAAAAATTGGAGGTATTCATGTAGCATCTGATAATGTTATTTCAACAGCCGCTTCTGATTCAACAACACTTACAATAACAACACAAGGTTCAGGTAATATTTCTCTAACAGCAGAAACAATATCTCTGAATTCTTCTGTTCATATTGGTTTAGGTGGAGATAGTGCTGGAGGACTTATAATAGAAGACAATACTATAAAAACAGCAAGATCAAACGAAAACATAGAACTAGTTCCATCAGGCACAGGGTCAGTTCATGTACAGACATCAGCAATAATTGATCAAGTTACAATAACAGATAACACAATTAGTTCAAATGCCTCAAATGCAAATTTAGAAATAAATGCAAATGGTTCAGGAACTGTTGTATTAGAAAATTTAAGTGTAGCAGGTGATGGAGCAACTGTAACAGGTATATTAGATGAAGATGCAATGGGATCTAACTCTGCAGTTAAACTTGCAACACAACAATCAATCAAAGCATATGTAGATGCCAATACAGGTGATACAACAGGAGATATTACGTTTGTTGGATCAACAATCATTTCTCCATCAAATGCAGACTTAACTTTAAATCCTGCAGGAACAGGTAAAGTTAATATAAATGCAGTTTATACTTTACCCAACGCAGATGGTTCTGCAAATCAAGTATTAGGAACAAATGGATCTGGTGTTTTATCTTTCAGAGACCCCACTGCTATAAATATTGACGGCGGAGTTGCTGATTCAGATTATACATCAGTACCAACAATAGACGGAGGGACGGCGTAATGGCTACAAAAATACAATTAAGAAGAGATACAGCGGCAGACTGGACAAGCGGTAATCCTACACTAGCGGCAGGAGAATTTGCTTGGGAATCAGATACAAATAGATACAAAATTGGAGATGGTGCAACAGCATGGAACAGTTTAGGTTATGCTGATACATTATCAACATTAGGTGATCTATCAGTTACAGGATCTACAATTTCTTCTCCAAGTAATGCAGACTTAACTTTAACTACAAGTGGTACTGGAGATATTGTTTTAGATGCATTAAGAATCAACGGAACGACATTAGATTCGTCTGATTCATCAAGTATTAATATTAATGAAGGATTGATAGTTGATGGAACAGCGTCATTTAGTGGTGCAGTTACTATTACAAGTGGAACAATTACAGGAATTACGGATATTACAGTAGCAGACGGTGGAACTGGAGCAAGTACACTAACTGATGGTGGAGTATTATTAGGTTCAGGAACAGGTGCAATAACGGCAATGTCTGTTTTAAGTGATGGTGAAATGATTGTTGGGGATGGATCAACAGATCCAGTTGCTGAAAGTGGAGCAACACTACGTACATCAATTGGAGTTGGTACAGGTGATTCACCACAATTTACAGGTTTAACAGTTACTGGTAATGCAACATTGGATGGTTTAATCATACATGACAATTCACTAAAAACTGCCACTTCCAATGCCAATCTAGAAATAGGTACACAAGGCACAGGTAAGATAGAAATTACAACAGATGATTCATCTATATTTGAGGCTACAAAATACGAAGACTTCTTTGGTTCTACTGACAACATTAGAGGTCTTGTGATTAATTCCAATTATGAGGTTGATGTGTCAGGTTCACCAAATAGAGGCTACCAAAACGTCACTAACATGGACACCAAACTAATCACTGGATCAGGAACAGCATCCAACTTTAGACAGAGAACACAAATGTTAACCAACACTACAGATATGAATGGTTTCTCATACACAAGAGATAGTTTCATACGTGGTCCGTTGGCACTTTCATTTGGTTGTATTGTCATGAACACAGGTGGTAGTGCATCCACTTTGAACACGGCTAGAGGTTTTGATGCACAAGTTGGAATATACGTTTATACTGGAAGTAACCTGGCAAGTGATTGTACGATAACAAATGCTTATGGAGGCAATTCAACAATCTATTGTGCAGATGATGGTGGTAGTGCAAGTGGAAGTGGAACTATAACCAATGCTTACAACTGGAGAGCCACGTATTATAAAGCCGCAGGTGAAACAATCACTAACATATACGCATACTACAATGGAGGTGCAGAGGATTCAGCGGCAACAAATAGATTCGCATTCTATTCAACAGATGCCGCGGCATCATCAAGAATGGGTGCAATAAGATTAGACAACCAATCAGGTGATCCCACACACGGTGCAGACTTCAGTTGGATATATGCCAAAGATGATTCAGCAAGTTCAGAAGTATATGTAAAAGACGAGGCTGGAAATGCTACTAAGATATCACCGCACAATGATGCAGGTGAATGGGAATATTATTCTAAAAATAGTAAAACAGGTAAAACTGTTAGAGTTAATATGGAAAAAATGATTCGTAAATTAGAAGAATTTACAGGTGAATCATTTATTGAAACAATATAATAATATTATTCCTTCCAAAAATCATTAAATAACAAAGTTACGTAATAACAACCTTTAAGGAGGATTTTAATGACAGCATTATCTTCATACGCAGAAAGAAAGATACTTGATCATTTATTTAAAAACACATCTTATACATCACCAAACGCATATGTTGGAGCATTTACATCAGATCCAACAGATTCAGCTTCAGGTACAGAATGTAGTGGCTCAGGATATGCAAGAGTACGTATAGATGATAAAATGTCTTCATCTACAACTGGAGCAGATACAAGTTCAATAACAAACAGTTCAGCAATTACTTTTTCAGCGGCGTCTGGGGGTGCTTGGGGTACTGTAACACATATTGGAATATTTGATGCATCAAGTTCAGGAAATCTATTAGCTCACGGAGCCTTAGCGACATCTAAGACAATATCCGATGGTGACACGCTACAAATAAATGCCTCTGCGTTAACTATTACAATAGACTAATTTTAGTTTATATTTTTGGAGATTAAGTGGCTACAAAACTAGCAACAGCAATATTAGAGATACACGTTACTGTAGGTAATCCTTACGTAAGAAATGACTATGTTGCATTAAATTATGTAGAAGGTGGCATTGTTGCACAAGATTTAGATTTAGCAACAGTATTACCTATTGCTTCAGGTACAGTTACAGTTGCTGGAGTACTTGCTCCTGCAGTTCTAGAATCATCAATTAGTATTACTTCGGCATTAGAAGTTACTGTATATACATCTGGAGTTGTAGATACTTTTAATACGTTTATATTACAAAAGGAAACTAGATTAAATACAATAACAGCAGAAAGTAGAGTTTGTGCTCTGCAGAAGGAATTAAGGAGTTTTAATGTTAAACCCGAAACAAGAACTTATAATCTACTTAAAGAAACACGCAATTTCAAAATTAAACGACCAAAATATGTTGGCACTACAAGGAAGGATACTGTAAATGTCTGATTTAACAGGTTTTCAAAGAGACAATATTGGAGTTTATATTATTAAGGATCCGGATGCTAACGTGCAGTATGCATTAGATTTTACAAATTATTTAAACACCGGTGATACATTATTAGATGACTCCACAGGTGCCCCTACAGTTACATTAGGAACAATTTCAGGAGATGCAAGTCCGTTAGCATTTCCAACATCACACACAGTTGATGTATCAGCAACAACAACAAAAGTTACATTTAGAGTAAATGCAGGCACAGCCGGCAACGTATATCCAGTTGAAGTAAAAGTTGTAACAAATGATGGCGATACGGATGTAAGACACTTTAGAATTATATGTAAGGACAAACAGTTAAGATAATGGGAATAGTACCAGATAACAGAGGTAAGAAATACAAGACACACGATCAGGAGATGATTAAGAGATTAGCATCTACTATGTGTACCTATGCGGAAATAGGTTACATTATAGGTATGACTGGTGACGGTGTTAAAAGAAGATTTAATAAAGCGATAGAAGAAGGTAGAGCAAAAGGAAAAGCAAGTTTAAGACAAGCTCAATTTGATAAAGCAGTAACTCAAGGTGATACAAGAATGCAGATATGGTTAGGAAGAAATTATTTAGATCAAAAAGATGACCCTAACGCACAAGAAAATACAACACCATTACCGTGGGAGGAAGATAAAGAATAATGAAACTATCAGTACCACAAAAATCAGTAGCACAAGACCAAACTAGATTTAGAACAGTTGTAGCAGGAAGAAGATTCGGCAAAACAACTTTAGCTATTAGAGAAATATGTTATCATGCTAGAATTCCAGAGCAAATATGCTGGGCCATTTTGCCAAGTTACAGACAAGCAAAAATGGTTTGGTGGGATCAATTAAAAACAAGATTAAACAAATTAAATTGGGTTAAAAAAATAAATGAAGCGGAATTATCTATTTTGTTAAAAAATAATAGTAAAATATGTTTAAAAGGAGCGGACGGAGCCGGGTTTGAAAACTTACGGGGATCTCCTAAATTAAACTTTATAGTATTAGATGAAGTTGCTAACATTCCACAACAAGCGTGGACAGAAGTTTTAAGACCTGCGATTGCAGATTCTAAAGGAAAAGCATTGTTCATCGGTACGCCAAAAGGAATTGGTAATTTCCTATACGATTTATATCAAGAAGGATTAGATACAACAAATAATAGTTGGTCAAGTCATGCATTTACAACAATTCAAGGTACTTTTGTAAGTCAAGAAGAAATAGAACAAGCAAGAAGAGATTTAGATAAGAAAACATTTGAACAAGAGTTCATGGCTACTTTTGTTACATACAGTGGATTAGTATATTATGGTTTTAAAAGATCAGAGAACGTAAAAGAATTTACATTTAATAAACCACAACAAATAATTCATATATCAATTGATATGAACATTAATCCAATGAGTGCTGTATGTTTTGTTATTGTAGATAACAAAATTATTGTTATTGATGAAATAGAAATGTTTGGTTCAAACACAGATGAATTAGTAAATGAAATATATTCAAGATTTCCAGGAACTAAAATATTTGCATATCCTGATCCATCTGCAAAAGCTCGGAAATCTAGTTCAGGTGGTCGTACAGATTTAAGTATACTTGCTAATGCAGGTTTTATTGTAAAGGCACCAAACAAACATATGCCAGTTAGAGATAGAATAAATTCAGTTAATTCAAAATTATGTAATGGTAAAGGCGAAAGAGGAATTTTGATTCATCCTAAATGTAAAAAATTAATTAATTGTTTAGAAAGACAAATATATAAACCGGGTACATCACAACCAGACAAAGACTCTGGTTGGGATCATATGAACGATGCACTAGGCTACGGTGTAAGTTACTTGTTCCCAATAACAAGACAATACAATGCACAACCACAATTAAGTTGGTCAGTAAAGGTAGGAAACTAAAATGGCAAATTATACAGATTGGTCAAGAAGATTAATACATGAAAATTACACTGAATTAGGTGTACATCCAGAATATACAAGACACCATCAACGTTGGCATTTCTTATCAAAATCCTATTTAGGAGGTAGAGAATGGAAAGCGGGCGAATACTTAACAAAATACATTTATGAAAACGGTAATGAATATGCAAAAAGAATAGCAAGTACTCCATATGATAACCATGTTAAAAGTATAACACACATTTACAATAGTTTCTTATATAGAAATGACCCTAAAAGAGATTATGGTTCAATTAAAAATAGACCAGAATTAGAAATGTTTTTACAAGATGCTGACTTCGAAGGAAGAACGTGGGATTCATTTATGAGAGATGTTAACACTTGGAGTACAGTGTTTGGACACGTATTAGTACTTTTAGATAAACCAAAATCTAATGCAAATACGAGAGCCGAAGAGCTAGATCAATCTTTACGTCCTTATGCAAATATCTATAATCCCCTTAATGTTTTAGATTGGGAATTCAAAAGAACAGAATCGGGTTTATATGAATTACAATATCTTAAATTATTAGAAATTGAACAAAGAGCACACGGCAGACCAATAGTATATTATATACGAGAATTTACACCAGAAAAAATTGTATTATCTGTAGTTAAACATCAAAATAAAGTAGAAACAATAGAAGAAATGCCTAATCAATTAGGTAAAGTACCTGCTGTATTTGTATATGCAAATAGATCACCAGTTAGAGGAATAGGTGTTAGTGATATAGGAGATATTGCTGATATGTCTTTGGCTATAACCAATGAGTGGTCAGAGTGTGAACAATTGATTAGATTAACAAATCACCCAAGCCTAGTTGTTACTCCAGAAGTAGATGCGGCGGCTGGTGCAGGTGCAATTATAAAAATTCCAAATGAAACAGATGCAGGATTAAAACCTTATTTGTTGCAACCAGGTGGACAAAGTATTGATGGCTTATTAAAAAGTATTTCTCAAAAAATAGAAGCCATTGATAGAATGGCTCACTTAGGTGCCATTAGAGCAATTGAAACTAGACAGATGTCTGGTGTTGCTATGCAATCAGAATGGTTGCTTTTGGATTCTAAGCTATGTGAAAAAGCAAAAAACTTACAACTTGCAGAAGAAAATATTTGGAGATTGTTTGCGGCATGGATTGGTGATGCATTCGATGGCGAAATAAAATATCCTATGGCATTCCATATTAGAGATAAAAACTTAGATATGGATATCCTTAAGAAAGTTTCAGAAACTGCTAAAAATATGGCAGTAGCGGATCCAGAAACTAAAAGAATAATAAATTATAAAATTAAAGAATTATTGGCTAAAGACGAAGAAGAATATGCAGAAATGCAGTCAACTCAATTAAATCCCGAAATGCCACATCATCCAATGGCTAATAAAGATAGTTTAGTTGGACATATGAGAGAAATGATTGAACAAGGTTTAACAGATGAACAAATTAAACAACTTCATCCAGAACTGGATAAATTCTTTAGCCATGATGACACACAAAAACCACAACCACAAAATTAAAAGTCTTAAAATCAGAATCTATAATATAGAACGACTTCTTGACAGAATGACAAAACGATCAAAACGTCAGGTGAAGGATCTTATAAGATCCTGGGTGGATTGGTGGGCAAATATAGGAAAGGAGAAAATAATGCCAAAAGGTAAAAAGAAAAAAAATAAAAAGAAAAATAAGAAAAAAGCAAAAAATAAAAAGAAAAAAAGATAAGGAAAATAATTAATGCCGTATAAAAGTAAGAAACAACAAAAGGCTTACAAAGCATCTGGTGGTTGGAAGAAATCTAAACCTACTGGAAAAGGTAAGTCTTATACAAAGAAAAAGAAAAAAGGTTATTAATTGATTAACTTTTTTTTATTTGTATTTTTGATGATATATCTAAATTATATAATATATAAGTGGATTGAGGATAATTTTTAATTTATGATGTTAATAGAGGTAGATCTAGATGGCAGGTTTCAAAAAAAGCAAAGGGCCAAAAGTCCTACACAGAAAATACTTCTACAAAGGGAGGGAATACAAACCTTGTCAGGTTGTTTGTAGTAAAGTAATGGGTCGCGGTTATAAAAAAATAATGAGTGCTAATTGTGTTGAAGATGGTAGTCTTATATTAAACCAAAACGGAAGACCTATGCCTTGGGCACATATACAATGGGATTAACAAATGCCATATAAAGGAAAACTAGACGGCAAAGCAATTGAAACTTCTGTAAGCATAGCATTAGAAAATGCTTTTAATGAATACATAGAATTAAACAGAAGAACAATTGATTGGCAGTCACAATTAAGTGCTTTTAAGGCAAGAAAAGTTTTACAAAAAATAAAAGATTTAGCACATAGAAGAAAACTTGAATTACTAACTTTGTATTCTATCGATCCAAAAAGATTAAAAAAAATTCAATAATATATTCATACGTACATAACGACTTAAATATAATAATAAATAACAATAACTCAAACAATAGGAGGAACTGAAATGGAACAGTCAAACAACCCAGAAGTCCAAACTGCAAAGACTATTGAGAACAATGCAGTCGACTCTAAAGTTAGTAAGCAATATAGCCAAACTAACAACCAATCTCAAGAAGAGGTATCAACACCGAAAACGTTTACTCAAGACGAGTTTAATGATGCAATGGCATCTGTTCGTAAAAAAACAGAAGCAAGTGTATTAAAAAAATACTCAGGAGTGGATGTTAGCAAGTATCGTGATTTGTTACAAAAGGAAGAAGATAGTATCCTTGAAGAACAGAAAAAACGAGGTGAATTTGAAAAGATTCTAAAGGACACTGCTGAAAAGAAAGACCAAAGGATTGCTCAATTACACAATCAGTTAAATTCAATTAAAGTTGATGATGCTATTATTTCATCGTCAGCCAAATACAAGGCCATTTCGCCTGCACAAATATCGCAGTTGATAAAAAGCCAAGTTAGATTGAATGAAGCTGGAGATGTTGAAGTTGTGGATAAGAATGGAACTCCACGCTATGCTGAATCTGGAGAATTATTAACGGTTGATAATTTGGTTAAGGAATTCTTAGATAGTAATCCGCACTTTATAAGTGCAGGCCCATCAGGTAGCGGAGCAAAATCAAATACACAAACAGAAGGCATCAATACTGTTGATATAACATCTTTAGACATGAATAAGCCTGAAGATAGAAAAATCTATGCCGAGTATAGAAAAAAACAAGGTATAGTTAATTAACAACAATAAACAAGGAGAACCAATACAATGGCTCTAACAAACACATCAACACTTGACGATTTAATTCCGGCAATTACGGCTGAAGCGTTATTTGTTGCCTCTGAAAAATCTCTAATGAGAGGTTTAGTAAGAAACTACACTATGGCTCCAGGTACAGGTACAACTGTAACTGTTCCCATATATCCAAACCAAACAGCGACGGCTTTAACAGAAGCAACGGCTCCGGCTGCAACAGCGGTTACAACTAGCGGCGTTACTTTTACAGTATCAGAAGTTGGTTTAAGAGCAACTATTTCAGATCTTTCAATTAAAGCATCAGCATCTAATGTTGTTGCAGACATCGGAAGATTGTTTGGTGAAGCAATTGCAAGAAAGCAAGACTCTGACATGATGGCGGCGTTTAATACGTTTTCATCTCAAGTAGGTGGCGCAGGAACTGGCGGTGGTGACACAGCGGCTACGGCGGCTTTACTTTTTCAAGCAATAGCTAAATTAAGATCAAACGGTTACGACACATCAAGTGATTGTGCAATCGTTCTACACCCTAACGTGGCGTATGACGTTGCATCAACAATCACATCTACTTTTGCGGCTCCGGCTTCTCAAATAGGTAATGATGCAATGAAAAACGGTTTGATGGGAACTATCGGCGGAGTTCCAGTATACCAATCATCTCTAGTTAATTCTGCAGATGGTTCAACCACAGGTGACTATGGTTGCGGAATCTTCCACAAGGATGCAATTGGAATTGCAATAATGCAAGATATCAAAATAGAAACACAGCGTGAAGCTACGTTAAGAGGTTTTGATATTGTAGGATCTGCTATCTACGGTACTGGCGAATTATACGATAGTGCTGGAGTAAGAGGTCACTTCGATTCATCTATTGAGTAGTTTTAACAACTAAGAAAGGGATAACCTTTCGCTCAAATACATTTAAAGGCCCTGTAGAAATATGGGGCCTTTTTTATTAGTGTATTACACATTATAATATTCAATAAATAATATTACAGCAAGAAGGACTTGCACATCACTTTATTAGGAGGACTTTAAGTGGCTAACTTTACAACTGATTCAGATTTAGAACAATACGAACCTGACATCAAAAATTATGGAATCCAAGATTTTTCGGATCTCCATGCATTATCAACCGCAGATATTAAAAGAGATATTGAAATAGAATGGTGGCCTAGAGCAACCTACGGACGTTATAATACTTTGGTAGGAACTACAACAAGTTTCGAAGATAGCTTATTACAAGATAGCCAATGGACAAGAGCGGCTGTATTTCATGTATTAGGCTTCTATGTTTATCCACGTCTTTCTACATTTGATCCAAATGGCGATGTATTCAGAGAAAAAATGGCTTATTATAGACAAGAATACAGAAATGAATTTGACAAAATATTAAGATTAGGAGTCAAGTACGATTTTGATAGCAGTGGGACGATTACAACATCAGAGAAAAAACCTACACACTTCAATCGTCTTGTAAGATAATAACAAGATATGAGTGCTAGAGAAAACATAGCTAAAGATATTGTTGAACAATTACAAAATATGAGTAACCCAGCACCCGCTTTGGTTACAAGAGAGTTTTTTGAATTTGACAAATTAGCAATTACACA
>Ga0080013_1003549_pt1 | contig 16274 bp, 20 predicted proteins | sample ETNvirenome_6_85_FD_69236 | JGI IMG/M metagenome (GOLD analysis project Ga0080013, IMG submission 69236) | Marine viral communities from the Pacific Ocean - ETNP_6_85 (SPADES assembly) (version 2) | ecosystem: Environmental > Aquatic > Marine > Oceanic | place: Pacific Ocean | collected 2013-06-19 | reverse complement strand
CCTCAGGAAAATGCTCTATAACCTCTTTCCAGAACCCAAATTCTCCGTCTCGAGCAGCTGCTTCAACACGCGCTTCAAAAGAGCCGTCACCATTATTTCCCATGGTACCACCTCTCAAGAAACCAATCGTCGTATAACCTTTTATCATCTTTAGCAATCTTCGTAAGCTGAATCATAATCTCTTGCAAACAGTTCAATTGCTGTTCTTTTCCAGTTCTTTCTGCACCAGTTTCTAAATATAAATATATCTGTTCCAATATGTCTTCTCTACTACCTCTGATAACCCCTGAAACCTTTTCTGTTGATTCCATTCTTTTTTCAGTCATCTTTCTTTACCTCCGCGTTAACAATAAAATTATTGTAACATTCGCCAATATAATCTTCCAATTCTTGGAGATTACTAATCGTACCCTTTGGCATATACGTGTCGAATAACTGACCATATATATTATTCATCGATATTACGTCTTCAAACAAGACTCCTAACTCTAAATCTCCATCTTTTTTACTTTCCATAGCATTCTCCTTTCTAATGGGTGGTTACCACTCACCGTATGTTAACAACACAAACAACTGATAATATTCTTTCTTAGTTAAATCTTGTTTTACTAACCCCACAGACTGCATCTTAATAATCCAGTTCTCTTCGTAAATATCCCACTCTTCGCACATTAACTCATAAATATTCTGATTACGTCCAATAACCCATTGTTTCATAATATTCTCCTTTCTAGGAACTCTCTTAAACAAACATTAATTTGTTTGTTTATTAATTTTATTATATAAAATGGAGCTCCAAAAGTAAACAAAAAAGGGTCGTCTTTGTTCCACATTGAGATAGTTATTGGCTTTGGGCCAATAACCAAGGGCCATCCAATATATAACCAATAATCAGATAACCCCTTTATTTATATGGATTTTTGCAGTTAATTAGAATGTAGTTATTGGGTTATTGGATGTTTTACCTTATTTTTTTTATTTTTTTTATTTTTTTCCCTATATACTAATACCCCAATAATCTTCTCAGTTTATGCCTTTTTGTCCCCTTTGTTTAGGCATACCATTGTAGCGCGGCGAGCCCTGTACCATGAACGGCGACGCTGGGACTGCGGTCCTGGGCGCGATGTGGTATTGGCGAGGTGGTGGTAGTATGGTGGTGTGGCCGCGGCGCCGAATGAATGAGAATAGACTCCAGGCCTCCTACACTTAAGAGGCTTCCTTGTTGCCGTATTAGTCTACACTAGCGAGGCCACCTCCCCCGAAGGGGAGATGGCCTCTAACTATAGACTAACGGACATCATAGATGTCTGTTCCGTCTTTAGCTTGATGCCACTCCTTAGCATCATAGAAACGCATCACGTTAGTGACATGTTTCCTGTGTTCAGGAGTACCTTCAGATTCCTCTGTAACTTCGAATCGCTTAGGCATGTATAAGAAGCCGTTATTCAGCGATCCATCAGGATTCTGAACGCGCATCGCAACCTCGATGACGTCCTTAGCAGGTACCCACTCCTTGCCGAGTGTCTCAGAAGCGATAATAATCGCTTTCAAGACAGCAAGACGCTGAGGCTGCATCGGAAGGTTCACAGCTTCTGTAAGACTCACAAGAGCCTTAAACTGCTTACCGTAAGACGTTGTCTTCTTCTGTACTTTAGCGAGCTCTTTCTGAGCTGCCAAAGCCTCGGATTTAGACATCGTTACTACGTCCGAAGGTGCTTTTGAATGTGTTGTTTTACTAGTCATAATAATACTCCTTGTTAAATGATACTACATTACCACCTGGAAACCAGGTGGGTACTACACTTCTCTTCATTTCACTTCTATAAATAATCGTCTTCATCGTCATCACGATGTAGATCTTCCCACATGCATACCATGAAATCATGTGTCTTGAACGCTATTTCATAGCGCTCATCTTTTTTATTATCAAGCGTTTCTAAATACACATTTAGCGCTTGACAAATGGTTGTAACAACTACTTTTGGTTCATACATAATCTTACTCCTTTAATGTGGAAGGGTTGAGAGCCCTTCCGGGTTAAAGACTACACGTATGAAGATTATTCTTCACACCTGTAATCTTTGGTACGTGTTGCTACACTAGATTCAAAGCTGTAATCTTTCGGATCACGACCAAGAACCCAACGTAACGCATCACACCACGCTTCAGGAGTCTCATTGTAAGCAGACTCCCTTTCGAGTGCTTCAGCCAAACGACACTTCAGCAGCATCGTTTCGACCTGTTCTTTTGTCTTCATGTATATCACCTCCTTACACGCTCTCTAAACTTCAGAGTCCACGCGGACTTAAGATACACAGCGCTCTCAACACTGTGCTTACTACATACTAACTTTACTTATTCATAAAACAGGGCCCCGGGGGGGCCTAGAAGGCTTTTATCTTTTCTTTTTACGACTTGGACATTGGGGAGGGGTGTATTATCCAATATCTAACTTAGAAAAAAAAATAAACCTTTTTAGTTAACAAATTGTTTTTTATGCACTATAATCAGAGTATGAGTGGACAACTACCAAAAGTAAAGACTTCAGGTGTAAGGAGAATCAAGCATGTTCAAGAGATATTGGAAAAAATGGGGTGCGATCCTTTCGAGGGGTTGGCAGACATTTGCACAAAGAGGGGGGCGAATGGTGACTACTTCTATGGAGTCGAGGTACGAGTCCCGTGTCTTAAAGAACTCGCGCAGTATGTCGCTCCCAAACTCAGATCTATGGAACATAATGTGGGAGAAGATGGGACTCCGTTAGGGTTCCAAATAATTAACTTTGGAGGAATGAGTAATGGCCTCAAGAATATTGGGACAGATCAACAAGGTAGACTCGGCGGTGGACACGGACCTGTTCTCGACAGCGTTCGAGTACGACGGGAAAGTAAACCACAGGGACGGAAGACCGTTAAAGATAACGATTCAAGTAGCAGTGGAGACGGGCGGAGCAAACCTAAGGGCAATCGTAGTAAACACCCTTCTAAGTCAGACGATGATTCTGGGGACAATGACGACAGCTAATACACTGTATCAGTTCGAGATGTTGTATGGCCCGGGTGACGCAGTTGATTTGCAGTATAACGGAATAACTGGTCCTATGGAAGTTAAGATGATAGTCATTGAATCTGATAATACTGCACTTAAATAATATATGCCGAACTGTAAAGTCCCAGTAGACTGGACTCCTCGCGAGTATCAGTTGCCACTATTCCAGTACCTAGAATCCGGGGGAAAAAGAGCGATTTGCGTGTGGCATCGTCGTGCTGGGAAGGATCTAACGGGTATTAACTGGATATCAGTTTGTAGTATAATGAGACCAGGTTTATATTGGCATTTATTCCCTACATACAATCAGGGTAGAAAGATTGCGTGGGAGGGGATGACAAAGACAGGCAGAAAGTTTATTTCGCATTTTCCAAAGGAGAACGTAGTTGCGATCAATAATACTGAAATGCGCGTCACTTTTAAAACTGGATCTATCTACCAGGTGGTTGGGTCGGATAACCCGGATCGTTTGGTTGGTGCTAATCCTATTGGTATTATCTTATCTGAGTATGCTCTACAAGATCCTAGAGCTTGGGACTATATTCGGCCTATCCTTTTAGAAAATGAGGGGTGGGCCGTTTTTATTTATACACCTCGTGGGAGAAACCATGGGTACACCTTACTAAATCACGCTAAGAAAAACGCAAAATGGTTCACACAAGTTCTGTCTGTTAATGATACAATGGCAGTGCCTGTTGAGGCAATCGACGAGGAACGAGAAGCAGGAATGCCTGAAGAACTTATTCAACAGGAGTTCTATTGTTCTTTCGACGCAGCCTTAGTAGGGGCGTATTACGGGAATCATATGAAAGCGGCACTTGATACCGGGCGTATTGGCCAATTCCCGTATGACAGCCAACTGATGGTCAATACCGCTTGGGACTTAGGTATCGGCGATCAGACTGTTATTCTATTCTACCAGGTGCTTGGTCAGCAAATACGTATCATAGATTGTTATTCTAATTCAGGAGAGGGTTTACAGCATTATGTTAACATCTTGGAAAAGGGGCATCGATCACAATACGTATACGGGAATCATTATGCGCCACACGACATCATGGCCAAGGACCTCTCAACGGGTCGAACACGCCTTGAGACTGCACAATCATTGGGACTCCGTTTCAGGGTGGTCCCGAAAATGTCAATTGAAGATGGTATCGAAGCAGTGAGATCTATCCTGTCGAGGATTTATTGGAATGAAGACAGAAATACGGAGCATCTTATTGAAGCGGCTAGACAGTATAGAAAAGAATGGGATGATAAGAAACGTTGTTTTCATGACCGTCCTTATCACGACTGGACTTCTGATTTTATGGACGCTTTGCGATATCTCGCTCTTTCTGTTCGAAGAGAAACCATGAAGAGAGAGCCATTACCAACACATGCTGAGCATGAATATAATATAATAGGAATCTAATCATGGGCGGATCACCTTCAATACCAACACCTCCTCCTCTTCCACCGGCACCTGTAGTAGAGGATCCTGCAATTGATGAATCAAGAGAAAAATATAAAGTAGCAATGTCTGAGCGTACTACGCGGAACAAAACTATTTTAACAAAACAAGACCGCAAGGGTCAATTGATGGGAGAAGAAGCGAGTATAACTAGGACTAAACTTGGGGGAGGACTGTAATGCTTAATTCAAGCGATCGAGACAAGATCGATATATATACAGGTCGTTTTGAACAGTTAAGAAATTTACGTTCTAATTGGGAAGGGGTATGGACCGATATTACCAATTATGTTCTTCCTAATAGAGGTGATTTTACTGTTACTCGTGCAAAAGGATCTCCACGACAAGATCTTATATACGATGGTACTGGACCATGGGCCAATGAACAATTAGCAGCGGGGCTTGCTGGATTTCTTACTTCCCCCACACAGCGTTGGTTTAAATTGAAAATGTCTGATCCTAAACTAGATCAGCAGAAATCTTCTAGAGAATACCTAGAAAAAGTAGAAAACATTTTATATGACCATGTGTTTAATTCCCCTCATACTAATTTTACTCCGCAAACACACGAACTATATCTAGATGTAGGAGCCTTTGGTACTTCAGTAATGCTGATTGAAGATCAATCTAAGGGAATTAATTTCCAGACATTCCACTTAGGTAACTGTTATATTGCAGAAGGTATGGATGGTAAAGTAAACACTGTATATAGAACATACTTGATGACTGCTAGGCAAATTATGGAGAAATACGAAAATGTGTTCTCTAAAGAACAAGTCGAAGTATTCAAAAAGAAACCTTACGAAGAACACGAATGTCTCCATATCGTCGAGCCTAACGATCAGTTCTTACCTGATTCTGTTAAAAGTACTAACAAAGAATATATTTCTGTATTCATTTTCTTGGGAAACGAAAAAGCAATCCTTGAAGAATCTGGTTACGATGTTTTTCCGTACGTAGTTCCTCGGTGGCAGAAAACAGCAGAAGAAACTTATGGACGTGGACCAGGATCCACTGCGCTACCTGATATTAAGATGGTCAACGAGATGATGAAGACCATAATTAAGTCCGGACAGAAAGTTACTGATCCGCCGCTAATGGTTCCTGACGATGGATTTCTCCTCCCAATTAGGACTACACCCGCGGGCATTAACTTCTATAGGTCTGGTTCGCAAGATCGTATTGAACCGCTTCCTGTCGCGGGCCGTCTTGATATTGGGTTTGACTTATTGAAACATCGTCACGAGCATATAATGAGAGTCTTTCATATAGACGTTATGCGTATGAAAGAAGACGGTCCTGAGATGACTGCAACTGAAGTTATGGCTCGTCAAGAAGAAAAGATGAGGAACATAGCTCCTATGACAGGACGAATGCAAGTTGAGTTCTTAGCTCCAATGATACGTAGAACTTATCATATAGCTAATCGGCAGAAGATTATTCCTCCTATACCCCCTATGCTAAAAGGTCGAGGTATAGATATTCAGTACTCTTCTCCTGTTGCAAGGGCTCAAAAATCTTCTCAGTTGCAAAACGTCACTAGATTATTAGAGGCCTTTGTTCCTCTTATTAATATAAAACCAGAGATGGCGGATAACTTTAACGGGGATAAATACTTTGAATGGGCGCATGATCTACTAGATGCCCCAGAAGTAATACTCGAAACTAAGGAAAAAGTACAACAAATAAGACAAGGTAGAATGAAAGCACAGGAAGGTGAAATGCAAAAACAAGATATGGAAAGAGCAGCCGCTGGTGGAGTAGACGTAGCTAAAGCGCAAAGCTTAATGCAAGACGCTTCTAATCAATCATGAAAAAAGTCTTAGAAAAAAGATCAGCAATACATGACGATTGTCAAGCTATATTTAACACCCCAGCAGGAGCTCGAGTTTTAAAGCATTTAATTAAGTCACAATATGTCATAGATCCAGTATATAATAAGGGACAGACCTGTTGTGATACGGCTAATAAAGACGGGAGGAGATCCGTGGTTTTATCACTAATAAAGTTTATTAACAAAGATCCTAGTTACTTTCACAAGTTAATGGACGAAATTGAACAGGAGAACACTTATGGCAATTGACGACGGTGGAGCCTCTACTGAACCAGTAGAACAAGCAACTACTTTAACAGAAGGTCAGTTTAACTTTAAAGAGCATCTAGCACCAGAATATAAAGATCATACCGCATTAGCTGATATCAATGACGTGAACGGTATGGCAAAATCTTATATCTCTGCCCAGGAAATGATAGGGCAGCAGCGTTTACCGATGCCAGTAGCAGAAGCAGATCCTTCTGAATGGTCACGTTTCTACGATTCTGTTGGACGTCCACAAGGACAAGATGGTGATGGTTATAAATTTGATATTCCTGAAGGAACCACTCAGACTGAAGACGCCGTTGAAATGGAAAAGTTTTTTAGAAAATCTATGCATGACGCTGGATTAAGTCAAAAACAAGCGCAGGCCATGTATAAATCATATGGGGAGTTCTCAGGACAATTCTCTGAAAAGCAAGCAAATACTACAGCTGATATGGAAAAACAGTGGGATACGGATATTCGACAGGAGTTTGGTCTTGCTTATACAGACCAACTAGAATCCGCTAAAGCGGCGGTTGAAGAATTTGGTAGCGATAATTTAAAACAGTACCTCGATGAAAGTCGATTAGGTAACCACCCAGAGATGATAAAATTCGCTGCAAAAATCGGAGCCGAGCTTATTGAAAAAGGATCACAAGGAAGAGCAGGGCGTCAGGGTACCTCTGTTCTTACTCCTGATCAAGCTAAAAGCGAGATTGCTCAGTTACATAGTAATACTCAATTCATGGAAGCATATCATGGATCAGGTCCTTCTCATGAAGAAGCAATTCAGCGAATGACTGCCTTGCATGATTTCGCGTATCCACCCACGGAGGAATAATGCTAAAAATAACTAGACCGGCGTCCTCAAAACAGCGTTCAAAGGAAGATAAAGTTCGTAAAGATAATCGTTCAAAGAAGGATAAAGAACGCAAAGAGTATCGTTCAAAGCAAGATAAAGATCGTAAAGATTATCGTTCAAAGCAAGATAAAGTTCGTAAAGATTCTCGCGCCAGTCAAGACGCTAAAAAACAGCCTTCTGATAAAGATAAAGCGTTTAGGAAATCTGCTGACGCAGGAAGAAAAGCGTTTAGGAAATCTTCTGACGCAGGACAAAAAGCGTTTAGGAAATCTTCTGACGCAGGAAGAAAAGCATCTAGGATGTCTGTTGATAAAGCAAAATTAAAAAAAACAAGATCTAAAAATAAAGCAAACTTGCCAAAAAGAGTTATAGAAAAAGCTAAAAACGCTAAAAAGAAAAAAAAATAAACCGGGTAGCCATTAAGTAATGGTCCGTCATCAATCGCCTCGGATGTAAAAGGGGAAGCAAGGGTCCGTTATCGGGTAGCTCAAGCGATTTGGCAATAATTTATTATTAACTATTTCTGAGGATTGATAAATGTCTAATCAGATAACTACCGCATTTGTACAACAGTACAAGGCGAATGTAGAATTCCTTCTTCAACAGAAGGGTTCTGTCATGCGTCCGTACGTGCGGAATGAGACTCAGAATGCTGAATTCCAGTTCTATGATCGTATTGGAGCAACGGCCGCAGTTGAAGTTCTTACTCGACATGCAGATACACCGTTGATCGAAACTCCTCATGATCGTAGACGCTGCCACTTAAGAGATTTCGATTGGGCTGACTTGATTGATCGTAAAGATCGTATCAGATTGCTTATTGATCCGACTTCTCCGTACGCACAGAATGCAGCATTTGCTCTAGGTCGTTCTCTAGATGACGTCATTATCGAAAATATGTTCGGTACGGCGTACACTGGAAAGACCGGATCAACGAGTACTACATTTCCGGCTGGACAACAAATCGCAGTGAATTATGCTGAAACTGGTTCCGCGACTACTGGTCTGATCATTGATAAACTACGAAACGCTCGTCAAAAGCTGATCGCAGCACAAAATGACAAATCAGAACCTCGCTATATAGCCATTTCAGCTATTCAAATGACTGATTTGTTGGCAAACTCACTAATTCAAAATGTTGATACTAGTGAGATCAAGGCGCTTGTACATGGTGAAGTTCCATACTACATGGGATTCAAATTCATCGAGTGTGAGCGACTATTAACAGATGGCTCTAGTCATCGACGTCTGCCTTGCTGGGTTCATTCAGGCATGCTGCTTGCAATGGGTGCAGAAATTCAGGCTGAAATCGGTCCTAGACGCGATAAACGAAACTCGACTCAGGTTTATTCTGCTGCTTCTTTCGGCGCTGTCCGAATGGAAGAAGAGAAAATGATCGAGATCAAATGTGACGAACCATAATCTTAAGGAGATAAATCATGGCTACTGTTAGCGGTGTAAGTTACACCAAGGTAACAAATACGCCCGTTGATCTTATTCTTCCTAGGGATATGCACGGACGTGTTCGAGTAATGTACGATACATATGAAGCATCTTCTTTGGCAGATCCATCAACGATTCAGTTGTTTAAAATGCCTAAAGATGCTCGCGTGATCGATTTTAAGATCTGGCATGACGCTTTGGGCGGAAGTACTACTTTGGCCTTTGGTGATGCTGATGATACTGATCGTTTCATGGCGGCTGCTAGTTCTGCTTCTGCTGGTGTTATGGTTCCCCTCATTGGTAAAATCGATACCTTTGCTGGGTACACATTCACAGCTGAAACTGTTGTTTCTTTGACAATGGCTGGCGCTGCAGCTACAGGTACTATTCACGCATACATAATGTATGTTGTAGATTGATAACCTAAAACTGGACTCCCGGTTTCGGCCGGGAGGACTTTACTATGGCCAATTCAAAAGTAGAAATAGCAAATTTAGCTCTTATGCATGTTGGAGATAACGTTATTACTAGTTTCTCCGATGGTACTGCTGCAGCTAATACAATAAATACAGTCTATGAAACTATTAGAGATGCTGTATTACGAGATCATATTTGGAACTTCGCTGTAAAACAAGCAACTCCTTCTCTTGATGCTACTGCTCCAATTTATGGTTTTAATAATAGATTCGATATGCCAACCGATTTACTGAGATTAATTGAAATAGAAGATAATCCTAAATACAAGATTGAAGGTCGATTTATTCTCACAGATTCTAATCCAATTAATATACGTTATGTTTATAAAAACGAAACGGTCACTGAATATGATTCCATGTTTGTTCAAGCCCTGGCAGTCCGTTTAGCTGCTACTATAGCGGAACGGTTAACTCAAAGTAGCACACTAGCTGAAGAACTATTAACTGTCTATAGATTACATCTTAAAGACGCTAAATCAGTTGATGCTCAAGCTAATTATCCAGATGATTTAGAAGCAAATCTATGGTTAGATTCCAGGGTTAAAGGAACGAGTATCGGATCAGGTGATCTTTAATGGCAACAAAAAAGCCAACAGAATCTGGAATTAGGGCTGATACTTTTCAGACTAATTTTACAGCAGGCGAGTTTAGTCCTTTATTAGAAGGGCGTATAGAACTTGCTAAATATAAAGATGCTGTATCTAAATTAGAAAACTTCTATACCTTTCCCCATGGGCCTGTTGATAAAAGACCGGGCACTAGATTTATCTCCACTGTTAAAACAGAATCTGCTAAAACAAGATTAATTCCTTTTATATTTTCTACTATACAAGCCTACGTTTTAGAATTCGGAAATAATTACATTCGTTTCTATAAAGACGAAGGACAAATTACAAGTGGCGGTCCTGCTTACGAAATAAGTACTACCTACACAACCGCTCAAATCCCTGATTTAAGATTCACTCAATCAGCAGATGTTCTTTATATTTGCCATAGTGCCCACGCTCCTAAACAGTTAAGCAGGACCGGTCATACTTCATGGACATTAAGTGCTTACGACTATGGAGACGGTCCTTATTTAGCAGAAAACACAACATCGACAACTATTACTCCTTCTGGAACTACGGGTAGTATTACTCTTACTGCTTCTGCTTCATTGTTTTCAGCAAATGACGTTGGCAGAAACGTAAGATTACAGCAAGCTTCTAAGTGGGGCGCGGCTAAGATAACAGGATACTCAAGTGCTACACTAGTAAACGCTACTGTAATAGATGACGATGATTCAGATTTTGAAAATACTTCAGCAGTAACAACTTGGAGATTAGGTTCCTGGTATATAAATAACTGGCCTGCAGGACAGCCCACCTTTTTTAACAATCGATTGGTTTTCTGTAATACAACAGCTGAACCAAATGCATTTTGGTGTTCAAGATCAAATGACTTTAATAGTCATAAACCAACAGTAAGAGACGGTTCTGTAACAGATTCAAACGCAGTTAATCGACTTATTACAGATAACCAGGTAAACGCAATATTTTGGTTAGTTGTCGATAATGCAGATATGTTTGCTGGAACTAGTGACGGACCTTTTAAAATATGGTCAGGTTCTACTACAGAAGCCTTTTCACCCACTAAAGTAAAAGTTGATAAACAAACAAGAGACGGTGCTGCTAATCAGGCACCAACTCCTGCTGGAGACGCTATTTTATATGTTTCTAGATCTACGTTAAAGGTAAGAGAACTAAGTTTCAGTTTTGAAAAAGACAAGCATTTATCAGCTAATCTTTCATTGTTATCAGAACATATAACTAAACCAGGAATAGCTCATGTAGAATATATATCTGAACCAGATAGTCTTGTGTATTGTATTTTAACAGATGGTTCTCTTGTTTCTATGACCTATAAAAGAGACGAGAATGTTATCGCTTGGCATAAACAAATATTAGGAGGTACTGGGGTTGAAGTTGAGTCACTTGCAGCAGTTCCTGGTATGGGCGGTACTTTTGATACACTATATATGATTGTCAAAAGAACCATAAATTCGGCAACACACAGGTATGTAGAGTTCTTAGAAAATCGATTTGAACCTACTTCATTAACTGATAAAGATGATGCTTTCTTTGTTGATTCAGGACTTTCATATGCAGGAGTGTCTGCTACTACTATTACAGGATTATCTCATTTAGAAGGAGAGGTAGTTACTATACTATCAGAAGGAGCTACCCATGCGAATAAAACAGTATCCTCTGGTCAGATAGTTCTAGATAGAGCAACAACTAAGTGCCATGTAGGATTGGGGTACACATCTAAACTAGTAACTCTACCATTAGAAGCTGCCATGACCACCGGTACTGCTCAAGGTAAAACTAAACGAATATCAGAGGTATTACTTAGATTATATAAATCATTAGGAGGTCAAATTGGCCCTAGTGAGACTAGTCTAGAACGAGTGTTAACAAGATCAGGATTAAGTCCAATGGATAGTTCTCCTCCATTAGAGACAGGCGATAGGATATTAAACTTTAATGGTCCTCACGAAAGACAAGCTAAAGTTACTGTTATTCACGACGAACCATTACCTTTTACTTTGGTTGCTATAGGACCTAGAGGTGAAATACAAAAACGATGAACAAGTGCCCAGCTTGTGACTCTATTCACTTAGAACCCTGGAAAGAACATATCTTTTCAAACGTTCATGAATGGGTTAATTGTTTGGATTGTGATCATTTATGGATAAAAAGATTAGATACTGGAGAGTGGATAGACTCTTCTTCTATAACTTGTCAACAACACACGTATGAGCAATCCAGCAAGCAGGCTAGTAAGGTTCGAGGCTTGGCACCTAAACTGGCTCGACTTTAACGATATTAATGGCTTAGGTTTAGCGGGTATAATATCCCAAAGTGACGCGAAATTAATAGAAGATCATTGTACTAGTTGGACTGGTATCCAAGATGGTAAGATCGTAGGATGCGGAGGATTTACTCCTCTTTGGGAAGGAGTAGCTGAGATTTGGATGTACTTACAACCAGATGCTTTTAAAAGAAAAAAAGTAGCTTTAAAGTTAATGAAACATATTTTAAATGATATAATAGAACAGAAGAGGTACCATCGAATTCAAGCGATCGTCTTAAAAGATTATAAAGCAGGAATAAGATTTGCTGAGTTTTTTGGTTTCAAAAACGAGGGATTAATGAAAAGCTATAGTGTAAATAAAGAAGATTTCTATAGATATGCGAGGATAATCTAATGGCAGCAGCAGAAGTAAAAGCAGCTATAGCTATTGCTGGAACCATTGCTTCTACGGCTATGACTGTTTATTCGCAACAGCAACAAGCGAAAGCCGCTAAGGCCACTGCTGGATATAATGCTTCATTAAACCGCCTGGATATGGAGCAGAATAATCGTAACAGAGCAATCGAAAGAACACAAGATTTAAAAAGATATACAATTCAACAAGGTAAGATGCAAAACGAGAACATGCCGTTAGATTTCATGTATGCCGACTTAGAATCATTTGAATATCAAGCATTAGTTAAAGATTACGCAGTAGCTCAAGCTAACCAAAGTCTTGAAGCTAGAGCAAGAGGTGGTATATATCAAGGTAATGTTCGAGCGGCTAATTTAGAAACAGCCTCATATGCAACCGCATTAGGGGGAGCTTCAGATGCTGCTATGATGGGAATAGATCCTGAAACAGGTAAATCACGATTCTTGGTTTAAGGCGGACTGTAAATTATGGATCCTTTTATATTAAGAGAACAATTTAAAGTTCCTAGAGGCGGTAACCTAAGTTCTGCTTCTTTGAGTTCTAGCATCCTTCCTGGACAATCTATGTCTGACGCAGGAAAGCAGGTCGGAGATGCTATGAAACAAATGCTTGCTATATCCGATAGAAGACAGGCTAACAAGATGTCTTTGTTGGGTATGGAAAATTCTCGCAAGATGGGTGAGGAGTTAGTTAGAGCTTATAAAGATTTAGAAGTAAGAGCTCAAAAAAACCCAGAAACTGGAAAATATAATCCACTACTTTTAAAAGATGGAACGGAAGGAACGTACGAAAAAGTTTGGGCAGAAATATCTGGTGATATAAGAGATTCTTATTTAACAGGAGATGAGGGACAAGATAACCCCTTCTTGGAACAATCTGCTAGTATGTTTCAGCGCTTTGCTCTACAGGGATTAGATGCTAGTATCGAATACGATAGAGCACGGATGCTTGATACTTTTCAAAGCGCTGTCAATCTTACCACAAATAGAGTTTCCATTGAACAAAGAGACAGATTAGAAGGTGTATCTGATAACCTTGTAGATACTGAAATAATGGCAAGAAACCATTATGCAGACACTCGTCGCTTAATAGAAGATGCTAATCTCTTAAAATTACCTCCTAACGATAAAGATAACTTATTTAAATATACAGCAGGACAAATGACTGAAGCATATATAGATACTCTTTTAAGAAGAGACATGTGGGAGTCGGCTTTACAGTTCATGGAAAATGGATTAAAAACAAAGTTTGGTCTTGGTAAAGATGACTCAATGTTTTATCTAGACACAAAAAAGGCAGATGCCATAAGAGAAAAGATAAATAGAATTCAGTCACAAACGCCCGGTGGTCTTAATTCACAAATAACTCATTGGAACAATAAGGCTGTTCATTTATATGAGACAGGTGATTTCGTTGCCGGTGATAAAGCTTTTGCTGAGTTTGAAAAATTAAATACTCTAGCAAATAGAGATCCATTTTTTCATAATAGAGCACTAGCTGAAAGAGACGCCGCTTTAGATTATTTTAAATTACAAGAAGATCTTGGCACAACCCCTTTTGCTGATCACCAAAAACTTACAGATGAGTTCTATAATAAGCATCATTCAGGATTAGCTTCAATATATACGTATCGATTACATGGAAAACTACAAACAGCAAGAGAACTCTTACTTAAGGCTTTTAAAGACGATGGTAGTGCTTATGTTGAAAAACACGACGAAGCCACTAGAGAATCTATGAAGACTGCTTTAAACGAAACCGATCCTCTTAAACAAACTGAATTATTTGAAAAAGCAATTAAGATAAGATTAGAAGCTCAAACCAGGTATCTTCCAGGAAACAAACCAGATATACTTACTATTGCACAAATAGAAAAATTCAATGATATTTTTAATCAAAGATTTTCTGAATCTAAAAAAATAGGTCTTGACGGATTTCAGGCTGAAGTTATAGATTTTTTTAAAAAATACGGAGAATACGGTGGTGCGGTATTAAATGAACTAAAAAATCCGGAAGAAGGAAGAGAAGAAGCCGCGTCAGTAACCAAACTAAAATCGGAAATAGGAGTCGCTTCCATCTATGGAAATACCCGTACATTTAACATGATCATTGGATCATCACTTGATTATACTGAATTAAAACAGATGCAATGGGAGCCTGCCTCAGTAGATGAGGCAAAAGTTAAACTCATGAAGGGAGTAATAAAATTCTACAAATCCATGGGATATACTAAATTTAGAGATTTTGGAGAATCAACTATGTTTCGTATAGCTGAGGCGTATAACCTTGGCTTAACTAGACAAGCTGGTGAAACAGATCCCGTTAACTTTGTTAAAGAAACATTAAATGATTTAATAGAAAATAAATGGCATTTCTATGAAAACACAAAAGGCGGGTTTTTGGGATTTAATGAGGATGTTAAATATTTATCAATTCCAAAGAACGATAATGAGGGAAAAAATTATCACCATGACTCTGCTTCAAGAGCTATAGCCCATGTTAGAGAAAACCCCAGTATACTTGGTATAGGAAAATTACTAGGTGGTGATACTCCATCTGAGGGTATAACCATGTTTAAAGATGCTGGAGTTATGATAAACAGTGGTGATGGTTCTGGCTTTATGCTTGGTTATGTAGACGAAACTTTAAATGGTAAAATTATCCTTATTAGTGATAAGGTTTATTCTTGGGATACATGGAACGCCGACAATTACCCAGAAGCATTTAATTATCCTGAAGAGACTAGTCTGGTGGGTGATGCTATAGAAACCGTTTATCCTAAAGAACTGCGAACAAGTGATATAGCGGCTTTAAAACAAAACGTTAGGGATAATGTCGATAGATTACAAAGAGATATTAATGCATTAGTACAAAATGAAATGAAAATCGATGAAGAAGCTTTAGCAAAGACCGAACGTCCAAGTGCTGCGAAGAGTTCAACTACTACCGCAACAACCTCTAGCGTAAAACCAAATGCTATAAAAAAAATAGAAGAAGCTTTAGATAAACTCGGTAATACTATAGATGATAACATAGCTCAACCGATAAGAGACGCACTCACTTGGCTTAAGAAGAGACATATAGAAACAAGGGATCGATAAATACGGGGTAATAATGGCAGATCAACTACCAACAGACGCTGAGATTAATCAAATACAAGGTCACTATAGGGCTTTTCAGTCGTTGGCTCACTTCTATACTGTAGTGTCTAATGATAAACGAGAAAAAAACAAGGTATTCAAGAATTTTCTTAAACAGCAAGAGGACGCCTCAGGTGAAGCGGGTTTAAGAGCTGATGGAAAATTTTATGGCGAAAAGCGACCAAAAGTAGGTGGCGGTACAGAAGCATTTCAAACTATTGGATATGGTCATAAAATACCTTTAGGGCAGGAAAGTAGTTTTGCTTCAGGAATAACTGGACAACAAAGAGAAGAATTACTTACTAAAGATATAAAGACCGCAAGAGCTACTGCAAAAAAAAGATATGGCAAAGGATTTGATAACCTCAAAGAAAGAGACCAACTAGCATTAACAGAGTATGCTTTTATAGGACACGGAAAATCTGGTAAAACAAAATTAGCTAAAAAAATACGGGGTGGTACTTCTAGTGACACTGACATTGCTACGGAATTCGCTAAA
>Ga0080013_1003547_pt1 | contig 16279 bp, 29 predicted proteins | sample ETNvirenome_6_85_FD_69236 | JGI IMG/M metagenome (GOLD analysis project Ga0080013, IMG submission 69236) | Marine viral communities from the Pacific Ocean - ETNP_6_85 (SPADES assembly) (version 2) | ecosystem: Environmental > Aquatic > Marine > Oceanic | place: Pacific Ocean | collected 2013-06-19 | reverse complement strand
GAAAAGACGTAACCAATGACCCGTGCATAGCACTAAACAAACCCCCCCAAAACATCCCCGCCACACCGGCCATGTGGAATGGATGCATGAGGATATTATGTTCCGCCTGAAAGACAAACATAAAGTTGAACGTCCCTGAGATCCCCAACGGCATACCGTCAGAGAAACTTCCTTGTCCGAAAGGATAGATGAGGAATACTGCAAAGGCAGCTGAGACGGGTGCAGAGTAAGCAACACAGATCCAGGGCCTCATTCCTAAACGATAAGATAATTCCCACTGGCGGCCCATGTAGGCACAGATACCAATAAGGAAATGCATGATGATCAACTGATAGGGACCACCATTATAAAGCCATTCATCTAAGGTTGCAGCTTCCCATATTGGATAGAAGTGCATACCGATGGCATTTGAAGACGGAACTACAGCACCAGAGATGATGTTGTTACCGTACATGAGTGAACCAGCAACTGGTTCTCTAATCCCATCGATATCGACAGGAGGAGCAGCAATAAATGCGATGATGAAACAAGTAGCAGCAGCTAGAAGACAAGGAATCATTATGACTCCGAACCAACCAACATATAAGCGATTGTCCGTGGAAGTAACCCACGCACAAAACTCGTCCCAATTCTTAAACGGGCTGCTCTGTTTTTGTGACAGAGTAGTCATTGAATAGTAGAGCGATTTAACTTGTTAGGATGAGAGACTAATCCCCTGAAGGAATCCCCATGGTCTCGGTTAGGGGTATGAATGAGGTGGGAATACCTATGCTGCTTATACTCAGCCCCATTGTATTATCGGGGGGACTTATTGACGATGCCCTTGCCACCTCATGGTATTTATTATAACAAAATATTAAGAGTTCGTCAACCTATTTCTTCTTAAATGCTTTCTTTACTTCCTCTTTACCAATTGGTGATGCTTCTATATTATCAAGAGTAGCACCCATTCCAGGGAAATCTTTACCTATTGCAGTATCAGTATACTGCTTTGATGCTTTTAATCTATCTTCTACTGCCCTCTTTCTCTTCCTAGGATCACCTTCTTTAGTTCCCACTCTCATAAATGAAACCGACTCTGGACTATCAAGAGCAGCAAACACCTGTTTTGGAGTTCTTCTTTGGAAACGAACACTACTCATTCCCCAACGAGCCTTATGAGTGCCTGAATGATTATCTATTTGAACAATTATAAATCTTGTATTCTCATCCCTAGTCCAGGGAGGAAGAGTTAAATCATTTTTAAAAAATCTATTACCTTTATAACCTTCAGCTTTATGTGGTATTAGAAGAGGACTATAATCACTATCAGTTGTTCCATCAGGTTTAACATTAACAGGTCTCCATCCATCATGATCATGTAGAGCTGCATTTAAATTACCAGCATATTGTGCTGCACCTTCTTTATCACCAGCCCAATAGAAAAGATATATTCCATCACCAGGTTCAGTGAAATCTGTATCATCCCTAGCAACATATTCACCATCAACTTGAACTACGATTCCCCTGGTCATCCAATTAATACTAATAGTATCCATATCAGTAGTATCAGCTGCTTTAAGTGCAGCAAATCTAGGATAACCAGGATTTCCTGGTAATCCCCACGCTAAATGCGCTCCAACTTCAGAACCCATATAAGGACCTTGAGATCCAGTAACAATATTAGTATCTACTGGTTGATTTTCATTCGTTTCAGTAGATGTATTAGCAAAATCAATCCCTCTAAATCCTCCACTCCAACCTTCAGGCCCTGACCCTAGGTAGGCACTATGATTACCATCATTATCAGGAGTAGGAACTAAATTAGGATCTTGATTAGTCCTAAGATTGGTACCCATATCATGAGGATCAGAAACATGAGCAATATCAGTAAAACTTGTGACTGCGGTAACTGCTTCACCATCAAACCCAGTTTGCATAGTATGTAAATCATCATAACTACCATCTAGCATGTATGAAAATACACCAGTAGTATTCATCTGCTCCTGTATACCAGTTACTTTTTTGAAAAGAGTCTCTTCTTTTATTACATTTTCTTCCTTCTCAGGAATTACTATTTCACTTCTCCAATCTACATGCTTAACCGGTTCTATAATTTCTTCTTCCTTAAACTCTTCAATTTTTTCCAGCGCATTCCGTTCACGCTCATTTCGCTTGACATCTTCTACCGTAATATGATGAAAAATTCTAGAGTATGAAGACACAATATACTTTTTAGATATTTATACTCTACCTACAGTGTATCTATTCTCTCAATAGTATAGATATATTACAGTAAAAATTACTAAATACAAAAAGGAAAGTTGTCAAAACTTATGAAAAGAATTGCTCTTGCCATTGGTATGTTATTGATGACAGCACCGTTTGCTAACCCAGCCCGTGCTGACCTTGTTCACCGTATGAGTTCTTCAACTCAGCTGACGGTCAATGGAGCTTATACAGATTCAAGTCGCATAGGTTCAACTTATGCCGTCTCTGGAAATAATATTAAAGTTGATACTTCTAACAGTGGACACTTCGGTGCTCTAACTGCTGGTAGTGCTACTGCTGCACCTACATTAGACGTAGGAACATACGACGTAAATACAGCCGGCTCGGCCTTCACATTTACGGAAAGTTATACTCAAGGAGATGCGATATCAGCAATAGGTGCTGGTGTTGACGTTACCGCAGGTGTCGTCGCAGACATGCCGTCATATGGTGAGACCTTAACGATGTCTGGAGGTGTTGCTGGCACATTAGCTGGCACAATTGTAAGCTCTGGTGTAACAACTGTGGTAGCAGGTGGTGCTGGCACTACGGCTACTGGTCAATTCGTGACCGAGATTATAATTGACTAATCATGAAACGGATACTAACAGTACTGTTTCTGCTTAGTGGTGCTGGTGCTGCAAGAGCAGTGCCAGTGGTCCCAAATTTCACACAGGGATCCATGACTAGCCATACGGAAACTACGTCTACGGTAACGGAGACGATTAATAGTATGGATTATAACACAGGCTACCAATACGTAGTCACTGGAACAAACATACAAACAGATGCAGCAAACATCGCACCAAGTGGTAACACTAATACATCAGTAACATTAAATGGGGTGACTTCGCAATGGACTGGACTAGATATGTCAACAAGACCAGAATTCGAAATGACAACTCCAGGAGCAGCATTTCAATTTACAGAATCATATCAAGCTCCCGGGCTTTCAAATCACACAATAATTCAGAGAGTTACCACCGTAAATTCAGTAACCGATGCAACAAGTACCTTCACACAATAAAAAGGATATGTCTAATACTTGCAGCAAGTGTCATTGCAACCCCTGCAAATGCAGCAGACGTAGGGGGAGTTAGTGCGACTGCTAATCCGATCGCGAACTCCTCTGGCTCGGTAACCAATCAAGCCATACAGGTGCTCCAAGGTCCGTATATAACTAACACCTATGGTGGTGGTATCCAATGCCAAGGTGCTACCATGAACATAACACCATATGTCACTGGAACTGGTGCTTTCCGAAGACCATTTGAACATTACTATGATGATCCTGTGTATGACGTTCATGATGCAAACGACGATGGACAGATAGACAATCCAGGAAATGTTTTATATTATATGCCCACAAGAACTAATCAGACAGACAATTATAACTTATCACTAGGACTCTCCGCTACATGGTCCAAACCATTAGACAAAGAACTACAAAAATTATGTAAACAAGCAGCAATTACTCAAACAGAAATGAACAAACAGTTAATTGCTAATAAACGACTGGACTTTGAAATAGCCAGACTTAAAAATTGTGGTGAACTTATGAAGGCTGGAATTATGTTCCATCGTAAGTCACCTTACTATGCAGTATGTGCTGATGTTGTATTAGTAAATCCTGCTGGTGTAGTCGCAAATCATTCACATGGACTACAACCTAACCCACCTTCTACTTCTTCAAAGACCGACGCAGTTCCATTATCGCTCGATTCCGATCCCGTTGAGCAATCATCCGTTCCCGAACAGAAGGTCGATCATCAGGACCCCCCTTCCCCAGGATTTTTTGCACGGTTCCAATGGCCTTTTTTATCGCGGGACGAAAAACCCGTAACATCAAATCAGCCAGAGGCTTTGCTAGGAGGGCCGATCCAGTTGCCACCGTCGCAATTACAGCAGTCGTCGAAGCAATCTGCGGAGTAGGCAAGAACTGTTCTGCTGCACCTATATCTTCATAAAGAACTACACATATTTTCTTACCTTGATTAGCAGGGTCAGGTTGTAATTCAAATCCTGATACCTTTTCTGTCTGGTTCTGTGCTATATCTCCTATGCGTTGAGAATTGGGTCCAGGGCACGGAGGATCCTTTGGTCCTGTATCACCTGTGTCTGGTGTCTCTGGACTGTCTGGAGGGTCTGGTGGAGGTGAGGATGCAACTGGTGGTGCTTTCTGTTCTGTTACAATTGTCATCTGCTCTGGTTCATAATCCATAGCACTGTAACTAGGATACTGACCATTAGGACACAAAGTAGTTGTACCTTTAGGGTCCTGATTTACAAGGTCTCTATCAATACCTCCTCTATTCTCCCTGTGCATCTCTACACAACCAGGCATATCTACAATAGGAAACCCAAGATAATTTGTTACAGGATTAAAGTTAGGAACATAGGGTTGTCTTATCTGCCATGGACGTACATAAGGAATACTATTACTGTATATCTGGACAGTAGGAATATTAGGAATTGGATCCGTCATTCTTCTTACCCTTATCAATAAAGTCAGTCCACTGTTTGTTCTGTTGCTGGGTACGCAACACAGGTCCACTAACTTGTGGGAACCTAAGTCTTATCTCCTCATCTACTTGCTCTTGAATATATTTTTCTATCCTTTCCTCTTGTACTTTCTGTGCTCCGCCCTTATTAAAATAATCTAGAAGAGAAAACCCACCATTGATTACAGCATAGGCTAATCCTACTGCAGCAAAGATGGGTGCGAATTTATCAAGTGGACCCTTAGCATTAGGGTCCTTCAATTTCAATTTTTTCATCTATGCTTCTTCTTCCTTCTTAGTATTAGCATTGATGCCTTTCTCTGCAGCATAAAGTGCAAAGGTCTTGGTTGCTAATCCTTGCATCAACTCTTTGATGTTATCACTATCGTTCTCATCACAAGTGCCAGACTCAAAACATCCAACAACTGATCCTGCTACGATAGCAAGTTCTACTAGAACAACAGCAAAGACAAGTCTAAATGCCCACTGTCCTGTATTAAATCCTTTCTTTAAGAGTGATGCCATTATACTATACCGTGTCTTTGAAGTAGAGATTTAATCTTATCAATTTCTTCAGTATGTTCTCTAAGAGTGTTATCGCTAAAGAGTTCTTGAATAGATTCTTTATTATCAGATACAGATTTTTCAAGACGTGCAAGTGCTGGAAACACATCATTCATCTGAGCTGCCGCTACTTCCTGTTCGGTTGGTTCCATAATTACTTCCTCGATGTTGCTTGATAAAGTTTAGCACAGACTGCTGCTGCTACTATCACCAAAATAACAATACCTGCATCACGCAAATTATTATTAGGTGGTTCTACTATATCTGGTATTGGTGTAGAGATTGATTCAATCGCTACTGGTAATTCCTTAATCATTTCTTCCATTTTAATCCTCGTTTAGTGTACCAAATTTTCTACGAATCTCACGTAGTGCCTCAAGGTTCATATCCTTGGTGCCGCCATCATAAGCATGGGCATAACCCTCTTCAATCATCATTTCGTTGAGCGACACAGTGCTGTCGCCGATGTAACACCAGCCCAAAAGCCTACCGTACTTGCCAGTACCACCGACGAGCTCAGTCCTAATGACAAGATCATCGTCACCACTGATAGCTCCTTCCAGTTTGTCTTTAAGCCAGTCTGTAGCGTCAAGTCCAAGGGCTTTTTCTTCGAGGTTCCTTGTCCTCTTCTCAGGAGTGTCAACACCGGCTATCCTTACCCTCTCCTTCTTGTAAAGTTCGAAACCAAGATCGATAGTCACATCTATCGTATCCCCATCCAAAACTCTGTCTATCTTGGTCACTCGGAAATTGTAACAACTCTTTCTGCTCGGTGGCAACATCTTGCCCATCTTCTTCCTCCTCCCACAAATCTTCTAGTGCATTATTTATAGAGGCATCAACAGGAATCCTTTCTTGTTCAGACTTCCAATCCCTCATTCTCTGTATCCATTCACCAGGAGTAGGAGCTGCTTCTGCCTTAGGAGCAAAGTATCCTGCACCAATAACAGCAATAACCACTGTCCCCAATAGGGTAACAGCGGCTACTACTTTCTCATTTGCACGGACTCTTTCAGTCAGTTCTTTTTGTTTTTCAATTAAGGAATCAACCTTCGTTTGAAGGACTGCTATCTCCAATTGGGGATTCTCCATCATTCATTTCAAGATAAGCTAATCTCATTATATAGTAGATACTCCATGATACACCACCCATCAGCAAACCGATCATAATGTTAACACTTTGTACTACTTCTTGCATTAGGATACGTGAATAACGCCTTTCATACCAGCACCAGTATGAGGTTCACACTGGAACTCATAATCTCCTGCCTCTGTAAAAGTTACATCAAAACTCTCACCACCTACAAAAGAAAGGTCTGGGTGTGATAGTTCTGGATGATCTGCTACCACAAAGTTATGTGGTGGTAAATCTCCATTGATTACTGTAACCGTATCACCTGCAGCAATTGTAATCTCAGCAGGATCAAACACCAGGTTCCCATTAGAACCCATTTGTATTTCTGCAGCATATGCCATTCTTGGCATGAAAAGAACTGCGAGAGCAATCAATGCTACCCACACAGTTTGTATAAATGTTTTCATGATATCAAATATGAGAACTAAAGAGTGATCCTTCACTCATTATACAGTCTATCTTATTAGGATGGGAATGTAAATATGGTACGTCTTGAACTGCCTGATTTCTTGCTTCAAAAGCATTCTCTGCATACTCACAAATGCTTTGATGATGCCTAGTCTCGTCTAGGTATTGAACGGTATAATGAGACACAACTGGTAGCCGTGGGCTCGCATAAATTTCAATTAATATTTAGTTTAATTATAGGTAATATTAACTATTATTATTAGTGTTTCAAGACTATGTGTTATGCCACTAACAAACAAAGGAGCACAAGAAATCCAACAAAAGTCATCTGTGCAAACACTGTCATAAAAAACATACCAAAAGTATTATTAGACTTGGACAACCTCTACTACCTCTGGAAATTTTTCTTGTATGAGTTTCTCAATACCCATCTTCATTGTCTGAGCACTCATCACACAGGTACTACATGCGCCAAGTAATCTGACCATAACTACTGGTCCTTCCTTTAAGTAATCTATAGAAACAAACTCTAACATACCACCATCCGCCTCAATGTAAGGACGAATCTCATTCAGTACATTATGTACATTTAAATCAGTTAATTCCATAGGTTACTCCATTAATTTAGAACCGTCTAACATAACATTCCCCGAAACACTTATCCTTTCATCGTCACAATTATAAAAAGGATATACAGTATGCCTCATTTTTGAGGGGAAAAATAACATCGTTCCTTCCACCGCTGGATTCATTCGATAGATATGAAAATTAGTCTCTCCAAGAGTATTACTATAATACATCTCAAAATTAGATATAGTAGCAGAATTAGAAGTTAATGCAATTGAATTCTTCTTTTGTTCCTCATAGTATGTGGGAATTTTCATCCAAATTACAAAACTATAAACACCAGTATGTTTATGTGCAGGATTAAACTCAGTCTGGTTCTGATAATTTACCCACCATGTATTCATATAATATGGATGATATTGACTTACTGGAACAGTAGTTCCCAAATTATCAAACGCCTCTGCATATAAACTAGTCAGATTTTGAATAACATTTTTATAAAACCAATCTAATCTATCAACTAATGTATAACTACCGGAGATGTTTCCGGCAAGGTGATGTTTAGCATCCCCTTTCTTCTTATCAATACATCTCCATACATAATCCATCTCTTTATCAGAGAGTTTATATTCTAACCATCCATAATTTTTAGGGACAATAGGCGTCACATCAGCAATATTCATATCCTATTTTCTGAACCTCCTAGATTCTCAGAACCTCCAATTGAAAAAGGATTATATTTGGCAGTTGCCATCTCATACATCTTCTGATGCATTGTTTTTTCTTGCTCTATTTCATCACTCTCATCAGGTTTTTCAACCTTATCACTAAACCAATCAGCAATTTCCTCTTCCGGTCGTGGATTAGATTCTAATTCTGCTCTACGCTCTGGAGGTGCATACTTGTTATCCGCAAACCAGTCATCAGGTGGTTCGTACTCTGAGGGTGCAGTGTCTTCCCAGCTAAAAGGTTCTTTCTTTTCACCTACAAAAATATTTTTAATAGAATCAATGATACTCATATTATAAAAGAATAGCTCCAATAATAAATCCTTTAGCGAATGAAATACATACTACTTGATAATCTGACAGATTCCACTTATTTTGACATTTCTTAATAAGTTCCTTGTCCCATTCAACTACTTTGTCGAATGCTCCTTTAATCTTGTTCATCTTTCCATGGGGTGGGTTCATTTATATTTATCCATCGCCGTATCCATTTTAGAAGTTTTCTCATTCAAGGTCCTCCGGATCACAATCTGCAAAACTCTTTGCCATCTCACCACCTATTTCTCCTCCTTGTTCCATACCAAGCATGGTAGCAGCACCAGCGAGCACCCAACCCACATAAGGAATAGAGGCGACACCAGTAGTAGCAACAGAGGCACCGACTGCACCGCCGACCATCTTACCTGTTCCTTCGCCGCTACCTTCTGCTTTGATGCAAGCGATTTTAGCGGCGGACAACTTTCCCTCAGATCCTCCACGATCCAAGTGGTGAGCCCCATCCATCGTGTAGAGTTCTCTGGTCCGCATCTTTGCTCTGCTGAGACCGAGAAACCCACCAGGTTTATTAACCTCCTTTGTCACCTCCATTACCAAAGGATCATTAGCACGATAGTTAATTGTATACCCCTCCTTACCAGCATTTACCTGATAAGAAGTATAAGGTCCAACAGGGAGATTTACTACAGGAAATTTACTTTGCCTGGAAAGCATCCCAATCATACCTATATGTGAGATGCCTACCACTGCTCCTAAACTAATTCCAATCCACTTATTCATAATCTATCTCCTCATATTATGCAGTAGGTTCTTTAGGTGGATCGTTCTTTGGATCAATACTTGCAGGAATGTCAGCAGCAATTATCTTCAGTGGCATCTGTTCAATTCTAATTGTCTGAACTGTTCCACCATTACTACCTCCACCACCATTGGCAGCTGCCTTAGAAGCAGCATCCATCTTCATTGTCCCATCACCTTTCTTAGATGCTGTCTGAATTCCGAAGCTAGCAAGAACCCCAGTAAAAACTGAAGCTATAAATGTCGGATCAATTTTCTGCTGAGGAACCCCAGGAATAGAAACATAATTTAATGTTAATATTCCGCCCGACCACACCAGAACTCCAAGGCGAACAAATGTACTAATGATTGCTGCCTGTTCGTCTGCATCTGGAAGGAGAGCATCTTTAAGTTTCTTTAAAGCACCCTTCTTTTTAGGTGCCTCCTTCTGCTCTTCTATTACTTCCTTAACTTCATCGGGCATTTAGAATAAAGCAACTACTTATATATAGTATCTTTTAAAGGGAAGCAGAAGTAGGAGCAGTAACAGTAGGATTAGCTTGTGGAGCACTAGGCATCAAGTCATTAGAACCAGTAGGAAGTGATTCAGTACCGACAGATGGAACCCCACCGCCAAGACCTCCCATAACTGCTTCAAGAGCTTGAGACTTGACGTTATCAATAATTGAATCTCGGTTGACGTATACAGATAGGCCACCAATGACAACGGCAAGAGATACAACCCCAGACGCAACAGCGATGACGTTAACAACTTTTTGACACATGATTCTTGTTCGGGTTATCTATTTATCCCTAGTATAGTATGCTTTGTAATAACTGACAAGCCCTGACGTGGTTGATTGTTTTCTACACCATTCATCAGCGCATTCGTAGATAGATCTATTGGTATTATTATTTCCAAAATTTTTAAGAAGTACCACTAAGGTCTCTTCTCTTAATTTTAATTGCTGTTCAGTCATCAGATTAATCCTAAGGAACCAGCAGTTACACCCATACTAACAAAGAAACCAAACTCTAACAAGTCCCTAGCAGGAAGAATAGATATGAGTAAGTAGTTCATGTTCCTGCTGGTACTGTTACTGGCTGCATCTGCGTTACCCGTATCCCTTTACCTCCACTAAAATCATCATCGTCATCATCATTAAATCCACCACCAGCCGCAAACCAAAACCCTAAGAGGATAAGTACTGGAATGAAAGGAAATATTAATGCCCAAACTGGTGAGACTGATTCTGTTGCGTAAGCTAATTCGCCCATGGGAATAAGAGATACGAGTAATTATTTAGTTTTGTAACGATTTAGAATATGCCTGGAATTATTTGTCCAGTAGCAACATAAGAACCAATCGCTGCCCAGAAACCAATCATTGCCCAACGACCATTAGTAAGTTCTGCTTCCTTACTCTGATCAACATCCATAACTTCTATCTGAGGTTCTGTGGCGTATGCATTCTGTCTGCCGCCGTCTTCTGTAGTAACAGTCATAATAGTGTTAAGAAACATTACAATATTATATATCACAAATTAAACCTAGTCTAGTAATTTATACTCATTTCAATACATATTATCTTCTTTATACTCTATAAGTTCCTTTACCCATTCTTTCTGACCACAATATCCATGAGCATCTTTATTCATGTGACGATGATAATTGATGTGCATCACTTCAATCATAAGGAATATTCCAATAGAAAACATAGGTAACATCCATAAGGGATGTCCAAAGACTTCACAAAACTCTTTGTAGTAATCTTCGAATTTCATGTACCTTCCCAATAAAAAAGAGGACCCGAAGGTCCTCTCTTAATTATATCACTTTCTGAATCAGAATGTGAACTTGGCGCCGACCTTACCAGACCAGTCGATGATGTCATCGTTAGATGCTTCACCAGTGATGCCAGCAATCTCACCGTATACGGAAAGATCTTCGCTTACAGCAACAGATGCACCAACCTTACCAGAGATTTCACCCTCGGTGTCGTCAGTAGAATCAGTGTGAACGAATGCAGGACCTGCCTGAACGTAGTAGCTCACTTTCTCTGTACTTCCTTCGTAGCCTACGTGAAGATCAGTTGTTCCAGTGGTGTAATCGCCATCAGGATAAGAAACGTTGCTCTCTACGTTGACATATGGACCTGCAAAAGCAGCGCCAGCGAATAGAGGAGCAGCAGCCGCAGCTGCTATTAGAGGTTTAAACATTTTAGTAGTTAAGTGTCTCGCAGAAAAATCCTGCGGATGATAGAGCTCCCGACAGAGCTCAGGTTACATTCTACGCAGGGTTACGATTCTTTCGAGTCCTTTGTTATGTAAAGTTATTTATCAACTGTCACATTTTAAACTGTGACACTCTAAGTATACTTCAACACAAATCATTTGTCAACACTACTCCTGGGGTTTGTTTTCTTGAGCAGCACTATTCTCAGTGATCCTTCCAAGATAGGGATTCAAATCCATCAACTCTTCAATAGTAAACTTAGATCCTTGTGTCGTCCAGAAATTTCTGATAGCCTCTCTATTTCCTTGATGGAATACTCCAATATGTTCTGGATGAATACTAGATCCTAACTCAACCTTATAGTTAAAGAGAGGTATAGAATAAGTATTACCTGAATTATAAAGTAAATCATCTGCTACTGGACGTGGACGCACTCCATTATCTAACTTGAACTTATCTCCACGACAATGCAACCTCATCATCTTCTCTGCATGATGTCTTGTAATAACATAACAAGCAGTAGAAAAATTATTTACAAATCTCTTATGAATTTTAACATGAAGATCACCCGTGCAAATGATTGCCATCTGAACTACATCCCAATCATAAGGGAAGTGTGCATAGAAATCTTGCCAAGTAAAGTTCCAACACTGTGCCAAATCTAAATCACAATCATCTTCCATCATGATTGCATAAGGACTATCAGATGTTTCCATCCAATGTTTAATAGCTTTAAGATGAGAAGTGGTACATCCTATCTCACCACCCGTCATATTATCTGGGTATCTTCCACTAAGAATATGACCCAAATCATCTGCTCTACCATCATATGCAGAGACCCTTTCATAGTCAGTGATCTCCCAGTACTTAAACTGTTCCTCCATGTATTGCCAACGCTCAGGTTGAGCATCTAAATTAATACAGTAGATTGGACCAAACCCTTTAAGTTTGAATGCAGATTTATTCTTATCTCTAGGAACTACTATATTAAAGGAAGGTGGTGGGGACAACTCAGCATCCTCCCTATCCATAGTCTCACTTAATTTTACCATCAATAACCTTCTCTATGTTTGGCAAATAATAATCTGTTAACATTCTAGTCCATTCAAACTGTTTTGCATAGTCTAATATTTCTTTCCTATTATGTATAGAGTACTCTCTATTTTCAATAATCTTATGCTCAATATACTTAGTCTGATGGATCATATCTTCAGGGATTACTGTAATAAATTTCTTATTAAGATCCAAGTTAGCAGTTGCCCATTCGGAAAGCACTACACCAAGTCCAGCAGAGAAAGCTTCTGCAACTACAAGAGGATGGGCCTCACCATCACTAAGCAACACAAGATTAGCATACTCAGTTAAATTCTGAAAGAGAGTTTCCTTCTTCCACTCACCCAGATAATTTTTAGATTGATCAAACCTATCCTCTGCAATGTTACCAGCATAATATAAAGATTTAATCTTCTGAAAAAGAAACTGTCTCTTTCTATGGTCAATCTTAGCCAAATAGATACTCGCTTCTGAGTGCTTGGGATCATCAGTAACTCTAAAATTATCTGACATAACCCCATTAGGATTTAAAAAGAGTTTCTCTCGTGGAATTCCTGCAAGATATTGATATGCTTTATTAACTGTCTCAGACAAACCAAATACAACTGGCTTAATAAGAGAGAACATATCAAATACTCTCTCCTTATAAGGACCCATCATATCACGACGATCTATATTTAAATATGCAAAGTGAGTCGTACACGCACATGGATATTTAATATGAGGATAAAGAGGAACCCAGTCATCATAATTAATATGAACAAAATCAGGCTCAAACTCATGCATCTGATTAAGCATCTTATTCGGATTAGGATCATTCAGAATCTGAATATCATGCCCCATATTTTCCAGGGACACTTTCATATCCCATATCAAACTCTCTACCGCACCCCAGGCAGGAGGTGGGATGGGTAAAGGTGGTCCAATGATACTAATTCGCATTGCTTCTTGGTTCCATCTTCTCTATGTTCTCAGCATAAAGTTTAACCAGACCTTCCCAGGAGAAATTATCAATAGCAAACTCTCTAATCTCATCTCTTCTACCTAAGGATGCTTCCCTATTCTCCTGTATCTTCTCTTCAATATAAGGAATGTCTTCCAACTTATCATCAGGAACTACTGTGACATAAGGAAGGTCAGGCAAATCATGTGCAGCATACTTAGATATAACCACACCTAATCCTAAGATCATTGCTTCCTTAACAACCAAAGGAGTTCCATTCTCACCATCAGACAGAAGAACTAAGTTAGCAAAGTCTCCAAGGTGTTCTCTCTTATATTCATCACTCCACTCACCAAGATAGTTTTTCTTAGGATCAAAAGGAGTCTGACTCATAATCCTACCAACATAATCAATAGAATCAATACCTTGATATATCCACTGCTTCTTACGATCATTAATCTGTGCAAGATATAATGAACGGTCTGGTAATACTGCTTCCTTATGATAGGTAAATCTCTTATGGTTGGCTCCATTAGCAGAGAGAAGCAACTTACTTTCATCTGCTCCTGCTGCCTTAAAGCAGTCCATATCCTTCTGTGAGATGCAGAAAATATAGTAATGCTTATTATTAATAATCCAATCAAAAGTCCTGTCATACCCATCCCTACGGTGCATGTGAGGTTGATCTATGTAAGGATAGTGACTGCTCAATGCCAGCTTAGGAATGCTTGTCTCTGCCGCAATACGATCCATTATAGGATGGAACACATCATAATGTAGGTGAGCAAAATCAAATTGCTCTGCATTCAAATGCCCAATAATCTCATCCCAGTTAGGTGTATTAATAATAGTTCCTTCATGACCTAACTCATCCAACTCTAAGGCATAATCCCATATCAAACTTTCAACCGCACCCCAACCGTCAGGAGGGATGGGCATAATACCAGGTCCAATTAATGCAAGTCTCATTAGTATAATTCCTTATAAGCGTGGATAAGAGAGAAGTCTGTTTCCCTAAAGTTAGGAGTCTTCCAAACCTCAGTCAAGTTAGTGTTGATTGAGTAGTCTTTACCTAACATAAAATAGCATATTTGCATGTAAAGGTCCAGCCATCCAAATCTATCATCAAGATGTTTCAAAATAAAATCAAATTCAAAATCCATAAAGTCATATATTTTATGATAATTATCTAAGAAAGTATTAATATTATAAATGCTTCCTCCTCCTGCACCATACCAATCTACATTTGGTTTAGCACCATACTTTGCTACAAGAAATTGAAGAAGTTCTGGTTTAATCTTATTACCAGGAACATCAAACCCTGCAATCTCCCACTCAGTTGGAATCTTTACATACCCCTGTGTCAGAACATCATCCTCCATCATTATCATATGAGTTCCTCCACCTGCCTTCACAAACCGTGCTGCCTCACGTACCATATGAATCCAGTGAAGTGATTCATCCTTAGTAAAACCATAGATACCTGACTCATGACCAGTATTCCTACGCCCTATATGCATATAAGAATGAACATAATTGCAATTATATTTCTCTGCTACATCACTATAGTCTACACCACCATCACCACATAAAGTATAAGGTGCTTCTGGATGAAACTTTCTAAACTCTTGAAGTATAAATTCTGTTGCCTTTTTATTTTCATAGACTGTATGAAAACATCCAAATTTTATAGTAGGCATTACATCAGTCATAGGTTTTTAAGATAATGGGGATGGATATCATCACGATATAACCAGAACCAATGTGGTTCTCCTGGTGGAGGTGGTTGAACATCAGGACTCATATCTTTAAAGTCATAACTGAAAGGAGGGTTAAAGAAACTAAAAACTGATGGGTCTTTCATACCCACCCACTTCTCAAAGTTCATCCTTTCAATAGGTCCGAAGTCTTCCTTCTCTCTTTTAAATGATTCTTTAGTTGGGTGTTGAAGGGTAGCAATATAATCTCCTCTTGCCCACCAGAAGTTGCCACTCATATGTGGCCAGGGATCCAGACAGTAATTAACTCCCGACACCTGGTAACTATCTAGTTTCTCTATATTCTCTTTCCACTTATCAATACAACCCCACTCCATAAGGTGTCTCCAACTATTAACTGCACGAACCTTACGGTCAGAATAATGGTCTCTCACACCACAGAAATGACTCATACCCTTGGTATGGAAATACATTACCTTATGAGCACGTTCATTTACACAGTCATCATAGAGATGCTTTAAACAACACCCTTCATATTCACCATCACCATCCTGGCAATCAACAATATCAATCCAATCATAAAGAGATACAAATTGCTTAACTCTTAAGGCCTGTGCTCCATTGATGGTACATTTTACTGTAGCAATCTCTGGAAGACCTGATGCATAGAGTCTTTTAATCTGATCGTCCACCATGATCTTCCACAGATCACTGTCAGGTGGTGTCCAAATATGATAATAAACTGTTGTCTTCATAGTTACCATTGATCGTTTTCTAGTTCTTTATTATCCTTTGCAAGGTGCATCATCTTATTAGCAAAATTACAATGACTAGCAAACATTTGAGGATAAGAATAGGAAGGAGAAAGAGTATGAGTCTCTTGACGATGAGTTAAGAACCACTTATTCATATAACTCTCCTCATAATATTTTGCCTGAACCTCCTTGGATACATCCTCTTTAGTCCACTCATCAATCTGACGTATCATATCAAAGATATAAGGTATCTTACCACCCCATAAACATCCCTGATGATAGATTGTCATATCCATAATACTATCATCAATACACGCATTTGACAATGGGTTTATATCATATGCTCCTGGATACTGATTATGTGGAGGG
>Ga0080013_1003546_pt1 | contig 16282 bp, 19 predicted proteins | sample ETNvirenome_6_85_FD_69236 | JGI IMG/M metagenome (GOLD analysis project Ga0080013, IMG submission 69236) | Marine viral communities from the Pacific Ocean - ETNP_6_85 (SPADES assembly) (version 2) | ecosystem: Environmental > Aquatic > Marine > Oceanic | place: Pacific Ocean | collected 2013-06-19 | reverse complement strand
CACAGATAGAGCATGACTAGGAGCATTTGTCCCAATTCCAATTTTGTTTGTACTATAATCAGAATAAAATAAAGATGTATCCCCAGTTCCATAAAACTGAATATCAGTTCCATCTGAACGTATTATTTTTGGATCTGTGTTCCCATAGATAGCTAATGTTTCTACTCCTCCGGCATTCAACAAAATCCTATCATTATTAGGAAAACTTATAAAAGTATTTGTGTCTCCGTTGTGAATAATCTTTTCATTGATTACAACATTGCCTGCGACTTCAAGTTTTTCTGTTGGGTTTGTTGATCCTACACCAACCCCAGTAGAGTTGACATACAACAAGTTTGAACCAGTTAGTTCGCCCCCTATTTGCAAATTAGCCGATGAAGACAGAGAAGTGGCCGTTATCGATTGTAAATTCGCAGAAGAAGTTACTTTAAGAGTTCCGGAAATTACAGTGTTGCCAACAACATCTAGTACTTCATTTGGTGTAGTTGTCCCAAGCCCTATTTTGTTTGCACTAAAATCTGCAAAGAATATAGAAGAATCAGATGTTCCTATAATATTAAAATCATAGTTATCTGTTTGGATTTTTTTTGGTGTGGTGTCTCCGAAGATAGACAAACCAGTAGTACCAGATGCAACCATATGAATTGCATCTCCACTGGAAGTGAAGTTTATATATGTGTTGGAATCGTCGTTGTGATAAAGATAGTCGCCAACTCCAACATTCCCTGCTATATCTAAAAGATAGTCCGGACTATTCGTTCCTATTCCAACTCTTCCATTAGATGCGTTAGCATAAAGCATCACGTTGGACGAACCACTAACTGATAAACTACCGGTTAATTGGTGTAAATCCCCTGCGGAGTCTCCAAAAACAGTCGATCCGTCAGAATTAATATTAGTAACGGTTTTGTTAACTACATCTACATTAAATTCGTTAACATTTAGAGTACCAGAGACATTTAAAGTACCACTCAATGTCAATGTAGAAGTGGAGCTATTAAATGTTAAACTTTCACTTCCGGAAATCGCAGTATCAGATACTTTATGCTGTACCGATCCGACTGGCCCAGCACCTGAACCAGTGACCGCCAAGCCTTTTACATAAGCCCATCCGAATTCAGCCACAACATCTCCTTATCCTATCCAACCCCGGACGAACCAGACCAGTTAGAACCAGAAGGTGAGGCATTTAATACTCGGTCAGTGGACAAATTAGTTAAACCAGCCACGATGTCAACATCCTGTGAGCCAGTGAGCCAGAGTTCAGTTATTTTAAGATCTAAAACTTGTGAATTTCCCCGTTCACCAGCGCCTGCCGGTTTTCCAACAGTAAACCAATTCCTCAAAGCCAAACCATTTTCGGAAAATCCAACTTTACAAACATCATTACTAGAATTATTTATAACATAAATCCACTTTGTTACATATGGAAAACTAATTTTTGTAGCTGATCCGGGGCTTTTACAATCGACACTACTAGTGGCAAATGGAATTCCGCTAACTTGATAAGAGCCGACGTTATTCAATCCCGCTGTATAAATGTTACTTGCCATTATTTATTCCTCTTTTTGAACTAATTAGTGTTCTCTGCGTCTTTTTGCTTCTTCTTTCTTGTGCCTAGCTATAGCTCTTCTTTTAGCCTCTCTTTTCTTTTCAGAGGGCTTTTTATAGTGACGCCTTTCTCTCGCCTCATCAATAATTCCCATTTTCTTAGCTTTTTTAAGAAATCTTTTTATCATTCGTTCGAGATTATCTCTATGTCCGATTTTAAGTGTATAATTGTTAGCCATTATTTACCTACCAATGCCTTCCAGTTGCCCGACGAGCCCATGAACTTTGAAATATCAACTCCGGGATCTCTTGGATCCATACCGGATAATGCCCCTTGTCCGCCTTTGCTTGGAGCCGGTGCTGGAGTTGTGCCTTCAAACAAATCAACACCGTTAAAGGAATCTCTCCCAATGGACTCAAGCATTTGCTTTCTTTTGGACATAGCTTGGTTTCTTCGTTTCTTGGCTTCTTGATTTGTTTCTAATCGATTTGTAGGGCGAGGTAATGGGGCGGAGCGGGACTCGGAGATAACTGGATTTCCAAGCCCCTGAACCACCTCAGAAACGATGGCCGAAAGAGTGCCTTGTTCGAACATCACCTCCTTTATACACTCTTTAATCAAAGGCTTTAGCATTTTTTTCAATTCGTCTTTTTTCATTTCTTCCTTCTTTTTCGGTATTTTTTACTTTCTTCAAGATTTCTCATCTTTCTGTGTGTCTCAGCCTCATCTGAATCAAAACCAACATCCGATTTGGAACCCTTCCGATATATTCCGCCGGAAGGGTGAACGCCCCCCGGTTCGCCTGAATCACCAGCGTATTTTGGATTCACATCAATAGCTCCAGAATTCAACAATTTAATAGCCAATTTTAAATGGCCCTTTTTGGCACTAATAATGGGCATATCTTCTCTTTGGGGAAAACCAGAGGGAACGGAAAGCGTCAATTGGCTTACATTTTGGGCCATTTTTTTTGCTGCTGTAGCAACGGCATGTTTGCCTTGTTGACCAGTAAACACTTCACAAGCTTTTATAACCATTGCGGGATCATCACCTGCGGACCATACTCCTTCTTTTGCATACTGCTGTAGTACGGCATTTATACCTCTTTCATTAAAATCCTTAAAACTTCCACCACCGGGCTTACCTTTATCACTTTTTGTAAAATGAAGAGTAAGAATATTGAGAACAGCGATTAGTTCCTTAGCAGGAAATTCTACTATATATCCTTTAACTGAGGAGGTTGGATCGACCATACCACTAGCTATCCATCGATGGTGTCCATCCATAATGTGGCTGTCATTAGTAATAATTGCACCAAGATCACCTCCGGGGCCATTTGCAAATGGCTCTTTTTTAAGAATAGCGGCAATTGCAAACGCAACAGCCTTTTTAATATTCATTGATGATTGTGATGGTTTAAGATCGGTAACCTGCGCCCCTCCCGCCTGAGCAGGAATTTTATCATCTTCTGGGTTGCCATCTTTAAGCCCACCCTGAGCAATATGTTTTGCTTGCTCAGGGGAATATAAATCGCCAACATTGCTAAGTTTCATTGGGAAATCTTTACTTGAAATTTTATTCGGATCGGCCTTTTCATTTAAAAAACGCCTCCAATTTTCCATTAATAATTTCTCTTTTTTAAAACTTGAATAACTCATTTTTCATTACATTCCTTTAAGTCTTGCAATTTCTGCTTCGAGTTCTTCAATTCTAGCTAATAGATCTTCACCATGGGCTTCTGGTGGCATTTGCTCTTGCTGCTCATCAGACAAGCTATCCCACTTCATCTCCAAATCATCTTCCCATGTAGTCGCTGGTCGTTCTGCCGGCGAGCCCGGAGCGGCATAAGTGGTACCCATGTGGCTCAATTCAGGATCAGATGGCAACTCAGGTCCGAACCTTCCTTCCTGAAGTTTTGCCATTTCTTCTTTGATAATTCGCTTTAGTTTTTTTGATGTAAGTTTCATTTTATTTATCCTTTTAAAATCTTATTAAATAGATCTTCAATGTTGTTTTGTTTGTTCTCTTGCATACGTGTTCTTAATGTCGATGACAATTTTGATTTGTCTTTCGGGTACACATAGGCATTGGGAGTTGAGGGCTCGGAGACAATATCAAAACAAATCAATTGAAAATCATCTTCAACAATGGTTTCGCCCAATTGTTCTTTAACCGAACCAAGACCTCTAGATGAAATACCAAGTTTTACACCGGCTGCTATCAAATCTTTGAGAATCCTTCCGGAAGGAGTGTCGAGGATTTTAAGTTTTCCCATAACGTCCTTACCTTCCCACCAAATCTCTGTGACCATATGGGATACGTTCTTAAGATTGATAACACTATCATCCGGATGATCAAGCTCTCCGGTTGCCCTGTTGTCTCTGATGACATTCTGATAATTGGAAATTTCCCTCTTAAGTGTTTTGTGAGGATATTTTCTTCCATTTCCATTCTTCATGTCGGAGGTTTGCAAACGACCTGTTAAATACATGGCCCCGTTTACAATCTCTCGCTTCTCCCTTTCGGAAAGAAGATCTGGACAATGCCCGCCGGGGCAGAGTGCATAAAATTCTGTTAATAATTGTTTGCTCACCTTTTTTAATCCCCATCAGCATAAGGATCATAGTCCTTGTGTTGATATTGGCTAGGATCTAAATCATCTCTGGTTTGTCGCCCTAGGGCGGCTTTGTTCATGGCATGCCTATCTTGACCAGAGGCTTTATAGGTCTTTAGCCATCTGTTCTGTTTATTATCAATTTCTCCTCTTATTTCTTGACTCAAACCCCCTCCTTGAAATTTATCAAGGAGGCTTTGGGCCACTTTACCATAAGATTGATCATCAACCTTGCCGCGTGATCCCTTGAGCCTATCATAAGCTATCTTTGCTATAGTATCTTTAGCAATTGCATCCATGATATCCTCTGTATTACTCCCCATTAAATTGGGGTTTTCTGGATCTGGAATCTTTGCCGACATTTTTTGATAAAGATAAGCTTCAATTTCTTGAGGGAAATTACTATATTGAGTTTGACCCTCGCGTAATATTTTACGAAGTTCTTCTTTAATAATTTGCTTAAGGTTTTTTGATGTAAGTTTCATTTTTCATTCCTTTTGAAAATGCGGGCGCTACCCGCCCGAGTCAACAGCCGTTTCGGCAACGAGCAACTGGTCTAAGCATCCATTTTTTAGTCATTTTTTTCTCCAATGTTAAGTTTAATTCCAAAATCATCGACTATCATCATAATGAGATAAGAAGTACCAGAAGACAGCCACCCACAAATAAATAGATTTGCTAAAGTGTATTCAACATTAAATAGTTCAGTTCCTCCATTTATAAGAAACAAAAGTACCCCAACCCAGAAACCCATACACATTGGACAGTGAAAAAGAGTCGTCCATTTGTTCTCCGGATCTTTCTCTGGTCTTATTGAATCAAAGATGCTTCCATAGAGAAGAATTTGTGTAAGACCGAACGCTGCTAAAACAAACCAAAGTAATTCCATTCTTCCTCTTAATAAGAATATTTTCCATAAAGATAAGGGGCAAACAAGTTATGTTGTCGAATGGCTCCTTTTTCTTCTGCATGTCTCCGAGCATCAAATTCTGTTGAATGTTCGCCGTCTGGTTCTGTAAGCCATGAGCTTTCCATTTCTTCGAACTCTTCCATGTTGTTCATATAGGGCCTTTCTGATTGAAGCCACTCCGATATGTTTTTAAGAGTCAGCTTTACAACATCAAACTTTTTTGATTGAAGAAGCTTTCCTTCAAGTGAACCATAAACGTTGCCACCTTGAATCGAATCATAGGCAACAATTCCCTTTCTCTTGAGATGATCAAATAATCTTGCCTCGGTACCATAAACAATTTCACTCATTAAGTCTTTTGCGAAAGCAATAACTTTTTTTTGTTCTGATAAAACCATAATATCGATGTCATTATGATCAAAGATCATAATGTCGCCATTAAGAGTGGCCCGAGCATTCAGTCGAAATTCTGAAATAACGGGACTCTTAATATCAACTTTTATAGGTTTGTCTGGTATATTAACCCTGATTCCCGGTTGTTGAGTATTAACATTAATGTTATCTGTATCTGATACATTTACATTCATTTCTAAATCTGTTAAGCCAATTTTCATTTTTTAAACACCTCATAAACAAGATCTTGAATATAAAATACTTCTTTTACCACTTCTTCTGTTATTGGAGTTTTACTAAAAGACTGTAGCTTCTCATGTATCTGCTCCATTTTATCAGAATATTTAACGCTTTTGTTCTCTGAGATTTCTTTTTTAAGTCGGCCAATTTCTTCATTAAGAAAGCATTTAAGCCCCAAGCCATTGTCAGAAAAAGAGATGATGTAATTCGTCAATAACGTTTTTTGATTTTCCCTAAGAGAGTTTTTGTAGGTATCGTTGAACCTCTTTGTGAACATTTTATATGTCAAATTATCAACATGCTTCATCTCTTCTTCTTTTTTGCTTGAAGAAGAGATTAGTCTGATCATTTTTTCTTCAAGCAAAACCCTGCTCATAGGATCATCGATTTTATCAGAATTTAAAAATTGCCAAGCTGTTGCAATGTCTTTAAAGTTGGAAACGAAATTAGAGAAAACATGTTTAGACAAAACCTCATTTACTTTTTTAATAAGGTTGGTTTGGGCATTGAATATTTCTTTTTTATCAAGCGAACCGTAGCTTTTTTTAACTTCAAAAAGAAATTTTTCTCCCAATTCATTCGGAATATCTTTAGATTCGACAATTGTGCTTATTAAATCTTTTTCTTTCTTTAAGATGGTACCAGAAAAAAACTCTTTAAGAATCTTTAGACATTTCTTTCTTTTATCTTCTTCTTTTCTAACAACAGATTTGATGTATTCTTTAATTAAGACTTCATAAAGAAAAGCGGTATTTCTTTTCTTATTGTGTTTCATCTTCATTTGTTTTCTCCGATCTTTCTAAACTTTCAATTAGGTTATTTACTTGATGGCTGATAGTAAATAGTTGCCGTTCCTCTAAAACGTTAGAGGTTTCAGTAGTCTCTGTTATTCCACGACCCAAACTTTTAAGACCATCAGCATATCCGGGAAAATAAGAACGAGTTGTACCTACTTCGGGGCCTGCCCAAGACTTAGTATGTTTTTTTCTCCCTCCTTTTCTATAAGAAGATTGGTGACTTTGATAAGGCCCTCTAGTATAATCCTTTCCATCAGGTCTTTTCCATTTGAATTTATCATCTCTTTTGGCTGGAGGTTCCGCTAGTAAAATTTCTTCCTCTTCCCCACCACCGGCTTCCTCCCCACCAAGATCCATTTCATCGCCACCAAGATCCATTTCATCGCCACCAAGATCCATTTCATCGCCGAGATCTGCCATTCCCGCTCCGACATCTCCGGCTTGCTGTACTTCACCAGAAGCTTCAAGACTCGCTGCAAACTTCTTATCAAAAAATTGTTCTCTTTGACAACGAAGGAATTCTTCTTCGGATAATCCGAGCATATGTTCAGCCACCCACCGTTTGCTAAAATAACCCTCTGTTGCTGCACCAGCAGCGTCGAACTTGGTCTTCCAGTGTTCAAGCTCTTGAAGTTCTGCGATTTTCGAAGGGTTGTTGAGCCCTAGCTTGAACCCAAGAAGATCATCTCCCTTGTATCCTAAAGTATAGAGATGGATGATTCCAACTTTTTCAAGCTCAGAAATAACAACTCTTTGAAGTCTCTGAATAGTTCTTGCAAAACGAATGTCTTTTTGTGCCAATGTTGTTTTATCCTCAGTTGCCCCCTCGCCCATAGTAAGGTAAGATTGTGGGATTTTAATGGCTGCGAAAAGTTTATCTCGGAGATATTTTACATCATCAACAGTTCCTGTGAATTGGCCACCAGTCAAATTTTCAATCTTAGTGTTTGTCGCTCCGCGAACGGGAACATAATAATCTTCCTCAATTGACATTGGATTATAACGCAGATCAACTTTTCCGGTCGATGCATCAGCAATTTGATGGCGCTTCATTTGGGTCATAACCTTTTGCATATATTGTTCTACATCTTGCGGTGCAATATTACCAACGTCAACATAGAAAACTCTGCGTTCTGGTGATCGAACAATCCGATAAGCCATCATAGCGTCTTCAAGCAATGTAAGCTGCCTCCAGATCCGTCTGGATGCCTCCAAAACAGATGTTCCATACGGCATATGTTTATCATTACCAAGCACTCTGAAATGAGCTAGTTGCCAATTTTCCAAGGTCAAGCCACCAGTATTCCATTGAAATTGAACATAATTGGGATTTGCCTCATCCTCTCCTTCGAGCCTTTCAACTTCTTGCGGAGGTAGCCCAATTACATTTCGAATTCCCATATTTTCATCAATGTCCAAATAAAGAAATAGATCTCCATATTTGCACATTGTACGACACCAACCGAAAAGATTATAATCAATATTAAGAATGTTGTGATACAATGTATCTAAAACAGATTTAATTTCTTCATTCGGACATTTGATAGTTAACATTGGTTGCAACATTGAATGAGTGGTCATCTCGTCAGCGTAAATGTCTAGAGCAGAAGCCAGTTCCGGCATATATTCCATTTGATCAAAATCGACATAACGCTCTGCCCTGTTTCTGTTTGAAATCATGTTAGCAGCTAGAACATTCATAGGGTTATATTCAGTCTTTTTAAACTGTTGTCCGGAAGCTGATTTAAACCATTTGGAATAAATATCCAAATGCCTTCTTCTCAATTGTCTTCCAGTTTGTGTTCTTCTGTTAATAATCGGACCAGAAAACAATCTAGTCAAAGCCTTAAAAAGCTTTGTTTCCTCATTATATGGGCTTCTTCCTTTTCTTATTCCTTTTGGCATTTATTTAACCTCTAAAAATCCATGCGAATTCTGTTTGTTGTTTTATTGTTTCTTCTATTTTCTTTTGTTTTTTTACATCTTGATAGCCATCCATTCCTTCAATGGCTGTGTTCATCATGCGCGAGCTTGTGAACATCCCATCAAGCATAGCTTTTTTATATTCCACATCCCTTTCATTAACTTGTAGCGCGGTGTCTCTGACCCAACACCCTATAGCTAAAGCCATTACAAGATCATCATTATAACTTCTCATTGCTTGTGGTTTCCCGTTTTTCCAAATAAAAGTTTTCAATTCATTAAACAATCTAACAGAATTTGTTCTAATTAGCTTATTTCGTATGAATTCTTCCAATTTGGCGACAATGAGAGGTCTTGTTTTTGTTGTTGTAGAGAACCCGGGCAATGCTTTTGTATTGTGTTCGGCTTCCAAGGCATCAATGTATTCATGAGAAGATTTCAAAGAATAATAAAGATTTGGATATTCTAAATCTTTTAATTTTTCTAAAACAGAGATCCCAATACTATTGTTCTCAACAACAAGAAGACAATTACCAAACTCCTTTCCTATGCTACAAAGGAAGGTTGAGTAAGTATCTAGATTTGGTTTTCCTTGATACTCTCCTATGATCTCCATGGTTTCAAGCTTTATAATGTGGAAAACCGAGTGATCAGTACCATCACCACGTGCAACATCAGCAGTTAACAAGTAAGTGAAATTTGGATCGTATCTTTCCCAAAGCCAAAAATTTCTATCATATCCGGTTCTATAGATTGGATCTCTAATATTGTTAAAAATAATTTCCAAATCATCCGGATGTACAACAGTTTCTCCAGAAGCATTAAAAGAACACTCGAGTTCTTGAGCGATTTGCCTCTTTGACATATTCCTTGTTTCTTTTTCAAACCAAGCTTGATCTCTATCCGGATGAGTTTGCCATGGCAAATTGATTGTATGAAATTCGTTGTCATCTGCTATGGCTTCTGTATAGATTTTATGAAACCAGTTACCAACTCCATTAGGGGTGGACAAAGCTATACATCTCCCACCTGTCGACAAGGTAGGGTAAATAGACGTCCAAATGTTATTCATGTTTTCAATATGGGCAGCTTCGTCGAGAACCAAAAGAGAAAGAGCCTCCGAGCGACCAGCATCTGTGGAAGTTGAGGAGGCTTTGATGATTGAACCATTTGAAAGCTCAAATGAAGTTCTATTGTCTATAATAATTTCTGAAATCTTTATCCACTCGGGGAGATTCTTCATGGCCATCTTAACCTTACGAACAAGGTTTGTGGCCGTACTCAGTTTGGTTGCCAAAATGAGAATGTTTTTCTCTTTGTGAAATAACATAAACCAAACACAATATGCCGCAACAAGGGTCGAAAGACCAAGTTGTCGTGCCTTGAGAACAACGTTGAATCGATAATCGTTAAAATCAACAAGACAATCTTCTTGGAAAGGATATGTTCTAAAAGGGATTCTCCCTTTCATTGGGTGAGATATTAGGCAATAATTGTTAATGAAATAAGACGGATTCTTACCAGATTGAATAATTTCCTTTATAATTTGTTTTTTTGTTAATTGAAATGACATTCATTACTTTTGGTTTGCGCCTTTCTTATATGTTACATTTTGAGGACGCTTTGCTTGATGACCACCCATTTCTAGAAACTTGCGAATAGCATCATCCACCTTTCTATTCTCCGAGCCTTTGGCAAGAGAGAAGTCGTCTTCCTTAACGCCTGAAATACTATAGTGTTGCTTTGCATTAACAAAAGAACGGATCCGAGAAGTGCTTTGAGCAATGATATCCGGATCTCCTTGTTTTGTCAAAGTGATAGAATTTCCTGTGATCGCTTTGTATTCCTTTTGAAGAAACTTCTTAATCTCATTAAGCTTGCGAGCAATTTCATCTTCGAACCCACCACCATAAATCTCTTTCAATTGAATGTCTGATTGGTAAGTAATACACATGCTATCGTTGTAAAACTTAACACCAAAACCATCCATAACTCTTTTATCTAAAATAGGATCACCTTCTTCTCGCGAAATTCCTACCTTGCGAACCTCTCCATCATATGAGTAGCGTTCGTCGTGAGCGCCATCATAAGCATTTGCGGCTGCTTGTTGCAACCCTTGAATGATTTCTAGAATATTTGATTTAGCCATTGTTTGGTCTCCAGCCTGTTTTCCATCTCTCTTCTCTACCTTCCACCCATTGAATGTAGCACTTTTCACAACAATTAAACTTTGACATATAAACATCATCATTTGATTTAAATGAATAAATACTGCAAACTGGACACGAACGAGATGAGTTCTTATTAATTAGTTTTCGTGGAACAAAAACGCCACTTACTTCAACTTTGTCTAAATCTTCTTCGCGAAGCTCTTTATGATAAACTTCTTTAAGTTGAATTAGATACTCTTGTTCTTTTTGAGCAGTCCAATCTTTCTTCGGATGTTGGGTTGCTTTTTCACCATATTTCTTCTGTATTTGTTGTTCTATTTTGACAACATAATTTGGATCTTTCTTGGGCATTACATCGACAGCAAAACATAAAATACTGAACCGACACCGGCAACAAAGCCAACCCCTCCTCCTATTGCAGCAACAACCGGAAGTGTCCATTTCTTGTTTTTATGTTTTTTCATAAGATAATCATTTTCTGCTTTGAGGTCTCTCATGAGTTTCTCGTTTTCGGCAATGGCAATTTCACAACTATATGTGGTTTTTGCTTTGGTGATCTCAACAGACTTGTCGATCATTGCTCTACACATAGCTTCGCTAAGATGCTTCTTTGCAACGATCTCAGCCACAGCCTCGTCATTAAGCAGCCTGCCGGCAAACGGAGCCTGTTGGCCTTTATCAATGTTTGTGAATTGTGGTTCGGCTGTCGCAACTGACAGCATTAATAATAACAGCATTAAATCTCCTTAATTCCGAATTCTCTTTCCAATATCTTATCAAGCTCATCCGGGTTGTTTTTTGCTTTCTTAAGAAGTTTTTTGACTTCCTTCTTTTTCTTTTCGGTCTGAATGGTTTTAAAATTTTCGAACTGCTTGTCGGCTTTCTTTACTGATTCTTCATACTTAACCTTAGCGTTTTTAACGTCCTCAACATGTTGTTGGTGGTTTTGCTCAATCTTTGCGGCCTTCTCTTTATATAACTTCAACTCATCCTTAGCCCTGTCGAGCAAGTTGCTAGACTTGTTCCTTCCTATGAAATAAACAACCCCAAAAGCAACCACCAATAGAACTGCCTTCCAATGATGCTTACACCAAAGGAAGGCTTTTTCTAATGACTTTTTGGCAACAGGCCACCACATTACAGGCCGCCGTGCTTATATGTTTTAACAGCATCCACAACGGATTGGCCGCCAACGTAAACGATTGCAATCAATCCCCAAGTTTCAGGGTCAAGCGTAGACCAGACCATGAGGCCGGTTGCTGTGGCAAAAACCAATAGTTTTCGAGATACGGCTTTCGCCAATAATTTATCAATCAAACCGAGTTTCTTCTCGGGGCTCTCTTCGTTCATTTTATGCTCCTTTTATTAATAAATAGTTTAAAAACATTAAAAAATCACCTTTGCATACCCATCTTCGTTCTGAATTTGAATGGAAACATCTACCACATCTTTAAGGGAATCTAGGTGAGAAATTAAGATAACTGTTTTAAAGTGCTCTTTAATTAGTCCCAAGAGTCTTGTGAACCCTTCCATGTGTTCTTGGTCAAGAGCGGTGGCCGGTTCATCAAGGATGAATAGTTGGCTCTTGGGCAGGTTTGTAACTCCAATTAGAGCGAGTCGGATAGCCATGGAGGCAATCGTTTTCTCGGCTCCTGAGCCCATTGAGAGGGGTCTACTGGCCTGATTCGGGTGCTTTAGATTGATGTCCAAATTCTTTCCATTACTCTCGAAATACACTGCAAAGTCAACAAGATTGGCCAATACTTTTGAGATCTCTTCATTGATATGAGGAAGCCTCTGACCTATGATCTTATAAGGGATTCCATTGGGGTGCATGCATTGCATAAACAAATCATATGCTTTCCATTCACGATCAACCTTATCCACTTCTGCTTTTTGTTCTCTCAAGTTTACTAATACCTGATTGGTTGTGCCTTGTTCTATACATAACTCGTTTATCTTTTTTTGACAAGTCTTGAGGTTATCTTTTTTCCTACGAAGTTGGAACTCAATACCCCGACGCTCTCGCAACAATGTGTTGAGGTTTTCGATGGTTTCTTTATTTTCTTCATAAATTTTACGTTTTGTGTCCAGTAGCTCAATCTTTGATAAAGAAGACGAAATTTTCGCCTTGTTTTTCTCAATTGAAAGCTCAAACTTCTCATTATCTCTCAACAATTTAATATGCTCTGCTTCTGAGAGGTTATATTTATCGATAAGGAGATTAACTTTTCCAATATCCAAAGCTTTGGCTTGGTCGCTAAGAAAATCAAGCTCTGCTTCCAAGACAACGATCTTATTTTTCAGTGCAGGAATTTTGGTCTTGGCTGCATTGGCATTGCATATGAACTTACAATTTGGAAATTTATCCCCGCAAGGAATACCATCCAACAAAGTCAATTGTTTTTTCTCTCTATCAATCTTTCTAGAAATCGTACTCTTTTCTGAGTTGCCTTCGCTTCTCGTCTTAGAGATCCCAGCATATTTATCAAACTTCTCTTTGAGTTCAACAATATCATTGATGGAAAGAATCTCAACCAATTCTTTAGCCCTATCTTCATTGGTCTCTTTTGAAATCTTAAGCTCATTATTCTTCTTTCGAAGGGAATCTATAGCATGCCTGTGAACTCGAATTTCTTTCTTTACAACAGCAATATCTATATTCTCAGTCGGGGCTGCTTTAATGTTGTCATCAATCTCACGATATTCAAAATCAAGTTTTTCAATTTGTTCTCCTATAATTTCGCACATTGTGTCTTGACGTTCCAAGTCTAAAGAAATTTCTTCTAGAATCTCCTCATTCTTTCTAATGTCCAAGTCAATGTTCTTTCCATGCATTCTTTTAAGAACACCTTTCATCTCTGCTGCTTCTTTCTTGGCTAGCTTAAACTTTTTATCAAAGATTTCGAGATCAAGAAACTTAGCGAGAATCTCTTTGCGCTTTGTTGATCCTTCTTTAATAAAGGAAAGAAAGTCCATCTGACTGGCCATTGTAGTTAAGAGGAAGTCGTCAAACGTTCCAAACCTCTTGCGAATATTGGCATCTGTCTCGGATCGTGTGGTGCCATTAAGACATTCATCATCGGAGATTCTTGTGAAGTCAAGATCTACCTTCGCCTCCTCAGTCTCTTTCCCACGAGATTTCTTTGTGTACTTCTGGAGGTTGCGGGTGATTTGATATGTGTCATCTCCAATTTGAATTTTCAATTTGCCATTAGCCAGCTTTTCTTTCTGGTTTATAACATGGACGTTTCTTCGCTCTCCTTTGGAGGTATTGTTGAATAAGGTAAATAATATAGAATCAACAACACTAGACTTACCACTGAAATTAGGCCCCAATAGACCAACCACCCCCGTAAGATTTTCGAAATTGATTTTGTTTTTCTTTCCATAATTGAAAAGATTGTCCCATTCGAATTCTTTGAGTTCCCAAACGACATTTCGCATTACCTCTTCATCTTGTTCTGCTACCTTGTTAAACTTATTATTTAATGTCAGCACCTCTTTTAAAACTTCTTCATCCACACCACTTTCTTTTAAGTATTCTTGAATATACTTTTCTTGTGTCTTAATGTCTCGAAGGTTCTCTTTTATTTGCGAATAGTGCCCCCTAGAATGCTCCGTAAGCCCTCCTCTGTTCAAAGAGGTCACACTATAGCAATTCCACTTAGCTTTCGCTAGGGAGCAAATGGAGGCCATTTCTATGGAAGACAAATTATTTTCGCTCACAATGCGGAGTCGAGTATTTTTTGGGATAACTCTGTTTGGAAGAGTGCCATCTGCATTGAGCCTAATTGTAATGAATGGCCGTGGGTTGAATAGTTTTACAAAGCGAGGATTGAACTTATCTTTGCTTTCAATCTCCCACATAAGGAAGCCTTTGATCTCGCCCTCTCCAAAGCCCTGTTGTACGAGGGAGCCACAATAAGCAACGCGACGTTCTGTATCGAGGAACTGGCGCCTGTGTATGTCTCCAAGCATTGCAAAGTCGTGATCTTTAAAGATGGTGTGTTCGTCCTCTCCATGTTCCAATGCCCACTCATTACCTAAGAGACATCCTGAAATGGATCCATGATATAGAGCAACGTTAATATTGTGGGGATTTTGAGGCTTCGCCCAATTGTCTCGATCAAAGATGCTCAAGTGATTAAATGTGAGCCCGTCCCTTGGGCTGTATTGTTCCGACTTCTTTAGATAAACTATGTTAGGATTATTAAGAGCTTTGACAATGGGGGTGATGGCGTCCTCTCTATTCTCATTCTTAAGGTTTCCATCATGGTTCCCGGGAATTACGATTGTTTCTGCTATTCCTGCGAGGTTGTTAAGGAAATCTCCCAATAGATCAACCATTTCGGGACTCATGTCTGTCTTTGTATGCACGAGGTCTCCACCAACTACGATATAGTCAGGGCGTTCGTGCTTTAATGCTTTGTAGAACTCGGAAAATACAATCCGATACTCTTCGTGGTATTTTAGTTTTCTTATGTGTATGTCGCTTGTATGCGCTATCTTAATCATTTGTCCTCCATGATTGTAATATAGTATAACCTATTGAGAGATTTTGTCAAGGAATTAATCCACACTCTGTTTGTTGTATAGTACTTTTCCTTCTTTCAAATATTGTTTGATGTATTCTTTTTCCTTTTTTAATAACACATCCTTTGAAGTGTCGCAAGACAATTCTTCAATTATCTCAAAAATAAATGCTTCCTCTCCGTATTTATTCCAATCTTCTTGGAGTTGTGAGTTTCCGTGTTTTTGTCTGCGGAGGTGTGATTTATGGTGAACCCAGCGATCGCCAATTACACCTGCGGATTCCCCAACATAAAGTCGTTCAGTTTTCATATTTACAATTTGGTAAATAGAGCACTGTGCTCTATGGCTTCGCTTTTCTCTAGTCTTCTGCCGGGTTACGCGGTTTTCTTTTTCCCATTTTCTGGCGGTGGCAGTCAGGCATTTCTTACATCTTGATTGCAATCCAAATTTGCCAGATTTCGCTCTAAAAAAATACTCTGGTGTCGGGGGGAATGCCTCTCCGCATTTTGTACATGTTCTTGTGTTCATTTGTCCTCCGTGAATATAGTATAACTTATTGTGCAAATTTGTCAAGGAATTAATTTTTCTTTTTTCGCCCTCTTAACGAATCGATGAATCTGGGGTCGTGACCATGGGCCGCCCCTTGGCGCCAAACACTCGTTGTTGTTGAGAAAATTAGAAATTTCTGTGAGTGTCGAACATCCGACATTAGTTGCTTCCACTATCATGGGGACAACTCGTCGATATGTTTTTTCGCCTTTTTCGCGGTTAGCGATTTGGGCTGCTGTGGCAGCCTTGTCTATGCTTTTCTCCCACCGAGGGTTTCCCAACTTCACACCGCGAGCCTTCGCTCGGGCTTGCCCTTCTCTTGTTAATTTGCCATGGTTCAATCCTTTGCCTGATCTTCCATGGGCCTTTTGGTGGCATGAATAGCACAAAGGCACCGTCTTTGTTCCACCTCTACTTTTGGGAACAACGTGATGTTGTTGTATATCTTCTGTTGCTCCGCATTCAAAGCAGTTCATTTGTCCTCCTTTAGTTCTTCTAAATCTGTTTCCAAAACAAATGCGCGAGATAAATCAACCTGCAATACTATCTCGCACAATATTGTACCACTAATCTCTTCAAAGCTGACGATAACTGCTA
>Ga0080013_1003545_pt1 | contig 16294 bp, 16 predicted proteins | sample ETNvirenome_6_85_FD_69236 | JGI IMG/M metagenome (GOLD analysis project Ga0080013, IMG submission 69236) | Marine viral communities from the Pacific Ocean - ETNP_6_85 (SPADES assembly) (version 2) | ecosystem: Environmental > Aquatic > Marine > Oceanic | place: Pacific Ocean | collected 2013-06-19 | reverse complement strand
GAACCGCCATAGTTTGCAATGCCATAGCGTTTTGGTCTTCCACTAGATAGCCGGTTTGTGGGTCACGTCGCACCACCCCTCCGGTCTGGGCGCGAACTACGTCGCCGCCTCCAACGCTTCGGCTCATAACTTCCATCAGTTTGGCACTAAGTTCCTTCGGGATTACAATCTCACCAGGCGTTAGCATAGCTGGACGCACATCCCTGTTTACACCAGGGTCTCCTGGGACAACACCGCCCTCATTCGCCATCAAATAACCAGCCCCCGCCCCAATGCCCGCTCCGAGAAGAGCCCCCGGAATACCACCCAATGTAGCCCCAATCCCGGCACCGGTGCCCATCCCCGAAATAGCTGCCGCCTTTTTGCCCGATGCTTCTGCTTCCTTCTCCTGACTCATTCCGGCACGGATTCTTCTTATGGCGACATCAAATTCTTGGTCGCCCATCGCAACCAACGCCAATGCTGCCCCCTGAGCGCGGGTGTAGCCCTGAGTCTCGGCCTCCTTGACTAAGGCGACGGCTGGCGCTGCACCCACCTCGGCGTCCTTGGCGGCCATGGAACCCATCCGACCTCCGCGACCTCCGCGATCCATCCCTCTGGCTATCGATTGCTGTCCCGCCGCCGCTTGTCTTTGAAGATCTCTGGCCGCACTAAGAGCAGGGCCTCCATCCCTCCGCAAACGGTCTAGCTCCTCAATATCCTTTAGAACTAGATTGCGACCTTGCCCAAGGTCTCTGCGGTATTCGGCATTGCTGGCCGTTGAATCTTGGTCATACAGTTGAATGGGGCTGACACCTCCCCGTCTTGGGTTACTCATTTTATCATCCCTGCCATCGAGCTAGATGCGTAGCCGGAGGCTTTTCCGGCTCCCTTAAAAGACTTACCCAGGTCATCAAAAGTCCCCAAATTGGCAGCCGTACTCAATCCCGCAGAAACCGAGTTCATCAGGGCTGCGGTCTCTCTTTCATCAAGCTGCCTTGCCTGAGCCCAGGAAAGAAGCCGAGCTTTTAACACCTCTATGATATTGCCTTCCTGAAGTGCTTTCCAAGCCAGTGCCTGCTTAGTCCCCTCGGAGAAGCGACCCACGGCCTCCTGAGCCATTGTTTTCCCCGTATGATCCAACACTTTTCGCCCCAAACCAACACCCTGATTTAAGGCAGCTCGGCTAGCCGCTGGCGAAACGCCGCCCATTGCAGCAGATTGCTGCTTTAACTGGTCCTCTAGTATATTGCGTGCAGCCATGCCTGAGACCAAAGGGCGCTCGCGAAGGCCCCTTGATAACTCAGTGGCTCGTCGCATCCTTTCATATGTCTCCGGGTCTAGCGCTTCCTCAGAGCGTCTCCGCCCCCCTCCCCCTCTATATACATACGGCTCGCCGCTCCCTTCAGCCTTCATTTTCGCCTCTGTCTCTGCGACCCAAACAGGGTCTACCCAATCCCCAGTCTCATTTATCGTACTCATATCAAAGCCTCTATGTGTCTATAAGGTTTGCAGTTGGAAGCTTGAAGCTAGACCCTGCACGCTTAAGCCCGACGAGCATCGCGATACCTTGAATTTTCATAATACCGCCATCTAACGACGGGTTACTTAATACTTCTGTAATCGTAAATTTAAATGCCCTTACTTTTTGTTTGGGCATCTTTAACTCTAATTGGTACTTCGATGTCCCAGGAACGGAAGAGGTGGTAAGGGTCGTACCTGATGAATCATTATAGTCTGTATAGATGGTAACTTTAGGCAGTGAATGAGCGTTAAAGTTACCAAGCAGCAAGAGTTTATATATCCTACCTACTTGCTGCAACTGCCCTATATTTATCCAACCAGAGGTAAGAGTCATATAGTAAGGTTTTTCGGTGGTGGATATTTTATCGTGATAAGTCTCAGTTTCATCCTGGTGGTAAAGAACCCCAATATCGTTAAGCCTGTAGTGCTCAGGGGTGCCGGTAGCATTTTTTACCTGGGTGGTGCCTGCGTTATTCCCCGTGTCAGAATGCAGTAACCAGTGACTCCATTGGTCAAACAAGTAGTTATACACGAGTATTTTCTTGGAGTCATTCAGGGGGAAACGGACCTCGCCCTCCCTCTCAAAAACATCCGCAGATAATATACGGGCAGTACCCAATTGGTCCTCTATGCGAGCCCCTACATAGGTCACCTGCATATCCCGTCCGCATAGCATCAAACCTTGCGCCGTTTGGAAAAATACCCCTAGAGGAGTTTCGGCTCGGCACGTCCCTTCGACAGCGCCTTGCCCAGGAGCAAACACTCTTAGGGGGCTGAAGTCGACACCAGCGGCCGCATCGTTCGGGCCTTCGCCAGACATATAGTAGCCGTTTTTCTCACCTAGAATAAGCAAGTGGTCTAGGTTTGGGCATAGTGCCCTAATCTTTTCGGAACGGTTATCTACCGAGCGTATAAAACCCGCTGGATCATCGTTAAAAGCGGTCTCTCTATTCTCAGAAAACCTCTTTGAATAAAGGAGTGTGTTTTCTGTGGTGGCGAGAAATACGCGGTCTTTCCATACTGCGATATCGTATTGCGACGGCGGGCAGAAGTGCCCAAGCTTCCCGCCTTCGGTGTAGAGTTCTGGGTTGTCCACCAACTTACTGTCCGGGAGCGTGTCTACAATCTCCTGATGGCAATCCGTCGTAAGCATCTCTGCCTCAGCGCATCGAAAATAACGAGACCCGTCAACCTTTGTTCTATAAAGGATAATTCTGGCAGTGGACCTGCCTCCCCAGAAAGTAGCGGCGGCACCGCCCGGCAGAATAGTATCGGTAACGTCATGCTTGTAGGTTAACTGTAGCGTGTAAACCTTGACGGTAACTTCTTTTCCGCCACCAGCTACGGTTGTAGCTACCGCTATAGACGGGTTTGATCGTTGTATTTTACCTTGACTATCCACCCATTCATAGATGGCTTTATAGTAATGCTTCCCGTCGTCTACCCTGTACCCGGAGGATCCAGCGGCGTGCGTTACGGAATGGATCTCAGGCCACCAAAAGAAGTTCTGCTCCTTAAAGTAATCCCCTGAATATTGCCAAAGTATACCTCCGGCCAAGAGAAGACTCCCGTTTGCCTCAACGCTAGGAAGGTAGTTCTCAGGGTCCATATTAAATTCGGACACCGCAGCATTAACGGCAGTCACCTCCCCGCCATTCTTCGCTACCAGTGTGCCGTTATAGTAGGACGTTCCAAATCGATACACGTTGGTGGCATCTACAAGCGGGCTAGAGACGTGGATAACTCTTGGGAGCGCGTGCATAAAGTTAATTCTGTTCATCTCAGCTTTTACAAAGTGAGACATGTACCGGAAATTCATGTCCTGCGTCCATGGACCGGTACTGTTAGACCCTTTTGCAACAACCTCCCCGTGCTGGTTCACCATCACCTCAACAGCCGTGTTGAACTGATTCAAGGCTGTGTTGCCTACCTCCGTAGGGGAGGCACCAGCGTCTGTCGGGTTTGGTCGCGAAGCATATCCTACGGGAAAATAGATATCCGAGTTATTGTAAAAACAGTCACCCGTAATAGTACACCAGTGAAGGTCTATGTTGTTGTCGCTTATGCCAGTGCTTCCGTTGCTCATTACGTCATGAGAAGCTACAAGGTGCTTCTGAGACCGCGTTGCCGGTGCCTTCGTATTCTTTATCAGCGTGGAGAAGACGCGGATCTTATTATCTGTGGACTGTCTCGCGCCAACCCCGGCACACCCGTTTATAAGGACGTACCCGCAATTATCGATTGTCCGCGTTTCATCAACAAAGGCCGTCGTACTCCCGTTAAGTGTAGCTAGGTTGCTTCCGCCTTGAATGTCTAGGTCAGAATCATAAACATTAAAATAAACTCCCCCTGGCTCATCATCAGACCCTACATCAGTGAAGCCCGCAGCAGCCGTGGCATCTATCGACTTAGTATAACCGACAACAACATACAGGTCGTTGTCTTGCCCATGAGGACGAACAACGCTCAACATAAGACCCCCCGCAAGCTCTATTTCTCGCGGGTTGACGGAATATTCCTCCGTAGAATAGTTTCCAGCGGTGGTTGAGAGATTCGGGGTATGGAAATGTACCGCATCCGTTATTTTTACGACCCCTGGAGTGCCTAACTCCGTAAGAGCGCCGTTAACGTCCGGTGTCCAGGTGGATAACCGCAGTTTTTGGCTACTTGTGCCGTCTAAGCGCCGCAACAAGACGAAACCATTGTCCGAGGCCCCTTCTATGTAATTTGTAGGAGCGACAAGAAAGTGCGGGTAGGTCTCGTCAACTAAAAAGGTCTCTCCAGAGCCCGGCGTCAGCACCGACGGCATAAGGTCGGCAGTAAGCCCGGATGCGGTTTTCATAAGTATGTGCTTAACCCTGCCAGAGCCAACATGGACAAACACATACACAAAACTGTCCACAGAGACTATTTGAGCGCGGGGCACGTTATGAATACTATTGTGCGTTACGAAGAGGTTAATAAGCTTTTTCCCTATTATCTCCGCCTTCGTCTTTTTATCTAGCACCTTACAGTAGGTGCGCCACGAGTGCCCACTTACAACCGTCGAGTCCCCTGCACTGGAGACGTTAGCAACCGGAGTGTTGTAACTTACTGTGTAGCTGCTGGTAGAATCTACTGAATTTACCTGGTAGGTTCCGTCCGTAAAATCGGCATGGTCAAAAGCAGCGGTAACTCTTCCGCCCGGAGAAAGGTTATGGTCAGTGGCCCCGGTTAGCTTCGCCCGACTATAGCCGACAGTGAACTCCCACTTATCGTCTTTCGTGTGCCCTTCAGTGGAGTCAAACGTAACCGTAACCCCGGACTCCAGCGTCATAGCCCCAGCGGTAATATTTATAGGCCCCGCACCGCCGCCATAGCCGCTGCCTGTGTCGCGGTCCCATGTGATTGTGTCGGGTGATGCCGTCCCCGATGTCACAATGATTCTAAACCTCGTATTGTTTGAGGAGCCTGAGTATGTCCCCCCTACTGCACTAAGGTCATTCGCACCGCCCCCCGTAAAAGTGACCGCTGTAGCTATAGAGCCCCCATTCTGGACCAGACCCGTAAAGTCAATAACCCTTGAGGTGGTTTCCGTTGGGTCTATTTCTGACCAAACGTGAAATTCAAAATCACCATTTTGCGTTATCTGTGCTGCGGTCTGTATTAAATTAGAGTCTGCTGCAACGCGGTTTCTTTCAAGCGTGCATCCGACAACAGTACCTTTATTAACCCAAGGCTCGGTTGCTGTGGATGTTCTTGTGTAGGCGTAGCGACCATCAAAGCAAACAATCTCGTCTCCAAAAGAAGCGACGGCCTTCCCTTTGCTGATAGTAGTTGCTCCATCACTTATCTGAGGGACACTGTTCGAGGTACTCCAGAAACCACTGCGCTTTTTCGCCTCACCAAGCTTGTCGAAGCAGACATTCTCGGCGTCAGTTAGCTGACCAATAGGCAAAACACGGTCAGAGACCTTCTCATTAACGCCTTTTTCAACAGGTAGGCCGATTATTTTCTTCTCTAAAGCCATTAAAAAACCCAAAGGTCAACGGTAGCCGTCCCGGAGGCGCTGCTATTTAAAATAAGAATTCGGTCTGTACTGTCGTTGCTCGCCTGCTTGTCTAAGATGATGGTATCAAAATCCTGGCGCGTAAGAATCCATCCCCTCAGCACCCTCCCCAGTTTATGGTCTATCTCGTTATCCCCTTGCACCAACTCAACGCCTTCAAGCAAATGACCATCAAGAAGAGGGCAGGATTCGAGAGCCCTGAAGCTATTCTCTATATTGTCTTGAACTAGCTCCATAACATCCCCCGTCGAAATACGAGTAAATGGGCTAGTAAACGAACGGCCTGCCATATGCTCCCCTTAACCGTAAAGGTTGATCCACGTATCCCCGTGGGTGCCTACTGAGGTATCTATAATCTTATGTGGCTCCCCAGCATCTTTGCGGGGTGCTGCGTTCTCGATTCGTTTTTGGAGGTCAGCTTTTTCGGCCAATAGCATTCTGATGTCAGATTCTTCCTTCATTAGACACTTAATGGCAGCGGAAACTACAATGTATTCCTGGTAGCCAATTGCTACGCTCTTGTTTTTTGAATTAATATTCGCCGCGTCGTCTTCGCCGCCTGTTCTGAATTGCTGGCATTCGGGGATATAGTGAAGTGTTACCGTTCCCGATGGTGGGCTTGACGGGATAAAGTGAATCTTATCATCCCGAACCTGATACCGAAGGGCCGCAAGATTCCCCGCCACAACTCCGGCATTGCTGTTGTACATATTTCGCTCTTGGAACGAGTAAGGCTTAATCGAGTAAGTTACCCCACCAGTCTCAAAATCCACTCCTAGAGCCTTGTAGAAGTCAGAGGGAAGGGTTCCGGGGTTAGTCCCCGGTAAAGAGTAGGTCGTGGTGTTTACATAATAATCCTCAAAGCAGAGGATCATAATATCGTGGAGTTCCGCCAAAGCCGCATTTAACCAAACACGAATCTCAGTATCAGACACGAACGTCGAGCCTTCCATGTCAGCTCGTTGTCTGACCTGAGTCATTAGCGTGGAGAATACTTTGTCGTTATTAGGCACTTAGCGGCTCCTAAAAAGAAACAGGGGGGCATAGCGCCCCCCTTTAATTAATATTCTTCTTTATCGCTTCCTGAGTCCCCTTGGTAGTCCATAGCAATATGAACAAAATCCAAAAGAGCCTCGCAAGCTGCCTTCTCCTTTTTAGGGTCAAGCTCAGCCCCAATAGCATCAGCGAACGTGCCGCAAGCTGCTAACAGGGCCTTTTTATCATCTTTATCACCCTTGGGTTTTTTCTTACCCCCGGACAATATCATAAGAGCTAGACCGTCCTTTTTTTTAGGCATGGTTTAACTCCTATTAAGTTAATGAACTATTCTTCAAAAACGCCACAAACTGGATTTCTTGATCCTGGTCACTGTCACCAGTAACAGCATCATCAGTCTGGTCATTACAGACAAATGATAGTGTTTTGGCACTTGATACATCATGCGCAGTGCATTCGATGTAACGTTCAGGACCACCGGCACCAACAACGTGAGCATCACAATACAGAAGGTCGCTGTATTTATCAGTCAAGGTAATGGTAAAAACGCCGGAACTAATGTCAGAGCATGTAAAACCAGCGCCTTCGGAAATGCCGGTCACTGCTGCATCGGTGAACGCAATACGCCCGCCAATGATAACGACCTCACGCTCTAGCGCCTTCACAGGCTTAAAGTCTCTATTCGCCATAATTAGGCTCCTTTCTTAAGTTAAGAATTAAGCCAATTTGATACGACAGTTCCAACCAGGAGCAGTAGTAGCGCAGTTGCCATAAAAACCAACTCTTACCTCGTAAGCGTCGGCGGCGTTTTCACGCAACATGTTGTTCCCATCAAGATCAAGAATTTGTGGGGCATCCCCCAAGCTATTCAAGGCCCAAGTATCAAGCTGTAGCGCCCAAGCGACATTAGGCTGACAATTTACATCAGGGATAACATCAACAGTACCGGCAGGTCCGTGAAGTTTCATAGACGTAAAACCAACATTGGCATCGGAAGCACTCAGTTTGTCGTACTGAACCTTAGACCCAAGAGCTTTTTCAAGATTCGCGTAAGATGCGTAATCCATAAAAACGTGACTAGGCGAGCCCCCTTCACGGGCAGCCAAGCTAAGGCCATCAATCAAAGCCTCTTCAATTGGCTTTGCGCTTCCGTCGGAACGGTTGCCGCCTAAGCGGGACGTGTCTGTTGTCCGGTTAACACCGAAAAACGTAGTAGCCCCAGGAGCCGACTCGGGGCACCATGCCTCAAGGCCACTAATTTTCAGACGGTCACTTGCTGAAACATAATCACCTGCTTGAAAAATAAGGTCTTCGGAGCCAGAGGATAAAACATCAGCATCGAACGCGGCGCTAACCGTAATCACTCCAGTGACGCGGTTAATGGCTGAGATTGTTCTTGACCCACCAGATCGAAGAGCCGAAGTGTTATTTGCTGCAAAAACAATATCCATTCCAACTTCAAAATTTGAAACATCCGAAGTAGTGGCTAATGTCAGAGTAACTCCGGTCCCAGGGTCGGAGGTAACTGTTCCAATGGCCCCATCCCCGCCTCTATACAGAGCAACTGCCAAAGAACGCTTAAGGCTGTGAATAGCACCGTCCACTTCCATCGTTGCATATCGGATGAAAGCATCTGCGTTGCCCTGACTTGCCTTGATTGCTTCGTGCTCAATTGACGCAAAAGAGTAATCTTTTACACGGGTCAAAAGAAACTGCTTTAAGCTAGAGGTGGACGTGTTCCCTTGTGCGGTTGCAAACGTGGCTGCTCTTCGCTGTGGCCCGGTAGTGATAATTGGAATCGGCATATTTTCGCCGCCGAATTTCGTGTATTTAGGGATAAGAGCAAGGAGAGGGTTGTTTTTATAAACCATCTCTTTGATTCGTTGGGGTTTGTAATGTTCTTTAAGAGCTTCTGTGACCGCTGCGGCCCCACTAACTGCTAATGCCATAATAATTTCCTCGCTATAGGGGCGAGGATATTAGTTAGACCTCGCCGCGCATAATAGCAGCCGCCCTCGCTAATGAATCTTCCCTAGATAGAAGACCATCGTCACGCGCAGGCGTCTGCGACGTTAATTGATTTGAAAGTGTTTTCGGCCTTGGTTTTGCTGCTGGCTGGCTAGGCTTAACGTCTTGCGCTTCGTCTGGCTCAGGTTGCCAGTGTCCCTTATAACGGTCTCTCAGCTTGCTACTTTTAAAGTAACGTTCGGCTTCGTCCTCATAATACCGTTCGACCATATTGGCCGCTTGGTTATATTCAAGCACGGTGCCATCATGATCATATTGTTCTTGCATGACATCGTAAACGGTATGATAGGCATTGTGAGCCTTAATCATCTCGTATTGATCACCATCATCGACGAAATCTTTGATTTTGTCAATAAACCCGTTATAAGTCTGTTCGTATTCCCTTTTCTTCGACCTATTCTCTCGGTCTTCCGCTTGTTTTCGATTTAATTCTTTTAATGCCTCAATTTCTTTGGCCTGCTGAGCAACCACGTCCTCAATTGCGACATTCCCATCATTAATTACTCGCCGAGTTAGGGCATCATAGGAGATTCCGAACTTCTCCAAGAATTGCATAGGGTCGGAAGCGGCCATTTCTTGCAGGCCCTCCAACTCAGTAGCCTTTTTCTTTACCCCTTTGAACTCTTGCTTTTCTTCTCGGAACCGTCTTTCTTGTCTGGCGAGGTTTGCAAACTGTCGAGCAAACGCAGCCCGTTCAGCCTGTGACTCACCCGGCTCCACCAACGAACTTCCATTTGAAGGCGGCTCTTGGACCTCCGCCGCCCCATTGCCCGGTTCAGAAACTTCATTCTCCCCCCCTTGGGCTTGTTCAACAATTTCAGTCGCAGACACTTCCGCTTCAGACATATTTCTCTCCTAGTAGTGTGATTTTATTTCTTATTGCATTCCAGCGATTGCTTCGACCATTGCGGGAGGCATTTCACCTTCTCCTGGCCCCATCTCTGGCGGAGCCCCTTCCATCGGCGGAGTCCCCGGCGCAGGAGCCCCACCACCCGGTGCGGGAGCACCCTCCGGTGCCATCGCTTGTTGGGTTGCTTGCTGTGCCATTTGTTGGGTCTGAATTACCCGAATCGCGTCATCCATGTACCGGCGGAGCAGTTCCAGACGCTCTTCTGGAACATTGTCAATTTTTGCGCGTAAATAAGCCGACTGGACTCTTTGAATCGCAAATTCAAGATTAGAGAACGTCTCAGGGGGATGATAGCGCCCCTTCTCAATCATTTGCTCAATCAAAAGGTCTACGTCATCAATAAATGCAGTAGCCAACTGGTTTACAGCTTCTAAATCAGGATAATCGAGCAACGCTCTGGCTTCGGTGGGGTTTAAGAGCCCCGTTTGCGCCATCTCTTGAATCGTTTGTAACTTTGCGGCCGGAGTAGTTGACAATAGCGAAGTCGGATAAATCTGCATAACATATTGGTCCTCTTCAAGGTCGATATCCTTCCACTTAATCCGCTCAATATACTTGTCCCCATGGCTAATTACCTCGTAAGTGTTGCCCTGCTCTTCAATATCGCGGGCGATGTCAATCATTTGACGGGCCGCTGTCAAAAATAAGTTCTCATACGCCTGAGCTACCAACATAAAGCGCTCAGATTGGATGTCTGAGAACTCCCGAATAGCGACCCCGGAGTCCAACCCGGCGGGCTTCTTCGCCTGTGCCGCCATCTCAGAAATACCGGCAACCTCATAAGCACGGCCAAACAATCTATCCAGGTGAGAAAATACCTCTCCGGTGGTCGTTCTGGGCACATGAAAGTCTGGTTTAGTCCCGGTGTACTCAATTACTCCCCAAACTTCGTTGTTGATATGGGCTTTAGAGATCTTAGAACCCGTTTCAATGAATACTTTGGGCGTTGCGAGGTGCATTTGCTCCTGAATGCGGTTCAGAAGCTTATTTATCTCGACTTGAACCCCTAAAAGCTGTTCAGCGAGTCCCTGGCCCCAAAAACCGAGTAAATTCTCGGTCCAGCGGATGAAAACGAATGGAAAGAAGTCTTTATCGTAGGGCTCATCTAGTAAAGTGCAATTATCCAGAACAATACAATGCCTCCCGTCAGGGGAGCCCTTTTTACTAGCCAAGTGCCAAGCTTCCACGCATTCGACTTGATTTGACGTAACACCTTCGCCGGAGTTATTTGTTTCAGCTTTTGAAGCATTTAAAATCTCCTTTTCAAAGTCAGGGTACGTTGCCAAGAGCACTTCACGCGATACAATCTTGCGCTGGAACATTTGCCGAGGCTTTCCGTAAAAACTTTCGGCGTCATCACAAATTACCTCATTGGGAAACACGCGGTCAGCAACAATCCGCTCTCCATCCTGGTAAATCTTCATGATACCCGTTCCGAAAACGGCGGCGTCCAAGAATACCTTGGGCGCAGTTGTATAGATATCGGTGGCGTAGAATTGCCCGTTCACAAACTTATCAAGCAATTTCGCCTTACGCTTCAAGGACCAATCGCCGCCAGAAGTTAGGAAAGTAATCTTGGGCCGGTTCTTAGCAATCTTGCTCGTTACCGTCGTACACATTGAATGGACAATGTTTAGAGTAACGTCATCGGCCCTAGAGCCTGAGCGCCGAGAGTAATCGTGCGAGTTTAAACCGCTGGCGTTGATATTCGAGAACAAGCGCAGCCAATTAAGGTTGTCTTTTGTGCGGTTGTTCTGGTCTTCAGATAGTGTGGTAACTGCCGAGAAAACATCGTCATGAATGTCCTTGGTTTGTTCCCACCAAAATTCTTTGGGTTTGTACATTAGTTTTCATCCTTGTCGTTGTAATAATAGGAGGTTTCGTCGGAGCCGGTGGAGCTAAACTCGGGGTACACGTTCATAGGCCCCCGGCCCTGAAATTCAACTTCGATTCCGCTATCAGTCATGACTAATCGCTTGACCCCGTTTTTACGCATAAACATAACCATCTCTACGATTTGGTCATCTAGTGCCGAATACTTTCCCACCATAGACTCCCTTCTCCATGCTCTAATTTGTCGAGTAGTTGCTTTTCGTGTCGGTCGCTTAATCGTTTATAGTATTCCTCAGAACCTACTTCCGGTTCTACTTCTCTCGGTACACTCGCATAGTGCCGCGATTCACGCCATGCGTATAATGCCGCATCTGCCAAGTGATTTTCAAATCGACCATCTTCCTTTGGTCGGTCTTCGTCCCACTGGAGAAGCCGCCACTCGTCCAAAACGCCACAGCCCTCTAGGACTTTAATTCTACCAGCCGCTAAATCCGAATTCATTAATTCGATGTAACTTAGCTTGTTCCGTTTCTCTGCCGCCCTTATTGCTAGGCCGTGCCGATAACGAAATTCTTCTACGATGCTTTTTCCTAAACCGCCTGTATCTGCAACCATTACGCGAAAATCGTATTCTCGATCATACTGTTTAATTTTTTCAGCTATGTCGGAAGGCAGCATTTTGCTGCTCTTAAAATCTTCCACGATATAGAAGTCTGGCAAGTCTTCACAAAAAGCCCCAACAACAAAGGCCGTGGCGTCTTCGTAACCTAAATCTACTCCCAAAATGAAATGCCAATCATGCTCATTCCAGGGCAGAGTATTCGCTATATTCTTATTATCCGAATACCGGTAAACAATCGAGTCGTTGCTTCGTATCCAGCGCCCTCGCCACTCACGCAAATAGATTGGGTTATCGTCTGTCCAACCTTTTTGGCTCATTCGCTTATCAAGCCAATCCTTGGCGTGAGGGATAAAAGGGTTCTCTAAAATTGTCCAGTGATGATTGCTGTACCCAAAGTTGGCCTCAGTTGTGGCGCGGTAGAACAACCCAGAACATGCCGCTGACGGAGTACCAATCATAGCCAGGGTCCCATTATGATCTACGAGTGCGGGCTCAAGTACTTCCTCAACAAGCGCATCCATGTGCGGCCCAAAACTGGCTGCTTCGTCAAGAACAACAAGGCGGTAAGTAGAACCCCGTAACTTGTCGATGTCAGCTTCATCGTTTGCCCCCGTTAAAATAATCTGCGAGCCGTTCCCAAGAGTGGCTACTAATTCAGAGTTATTAAACTTAATCCCCAACATATATTTTCTATTTGCTCGCTTCATCTCCTGCCACATCAAACGCTTGGCACTTCGGCGAGATAAGCCAATATAGGCGCATAAGCTATCAGGGTGCTTTGTGGCCGTTTCAATCAGGTAATAGCAGCAAGCATAAGTCTTACCTGAACGGCGGGAGCATAACGCAGTCTTAAAGTGCGACGGGTCATCTATGAAGCTCCGCTGATACTCAAATAAATCTTCTTTCCAACGAAAGGTTCTTTCGGGCAATGACTCGTCTTCCGGCTTGGAAGCATCACCAAACCGTTTGATATATTCGCGGATAACCGCTCTTGCGTCATGCTCTTTAGTCATTAGGCCGTGGCTTCTTTTACCTTTTCGCGTCTTTCCTGGCGCTCTTCAAAATAGGGTCTATTCATCTCCCACATATGCTCAAAACCCTCGTCCTTCATCATTTCTTTCCCTGATTTTAAAAGAAACAAGGCGGAGGTTACATTGTCGAAAACATTAATGGCCTCTAAATCGTAATCCCCCTCGAAAGACCCGATCTCGAAACGGTCCATTGGGATATTATCGCTATCCGCCTCTAAGGTAAGAAGGCAGAGGTCGGCGGGGTCGTCAGGGGGGAGGCAGGAGAGCTTGACGGGCGGGTTTAGCTGCATACATCCTACGAGGTCGTTTACGAATCTGCACAGCCGGCTTATTTCCTTATTTGCGAGGTCTAGCCGCTCTTCGATAGTACCTTTTATCATCTCAACCCTCTACCTTAGCGGCCTTCTCCCGAAGCACCTGCATTTCTTTTTTAAGTTCTTTCAACAATGATTCAAGCTGCTTAACTCGTTCATCGATTGTCTTTGTGTTAAGTCTCACTCCGCTGCCGTATCAACATTAGTTACAACAGGCGTGGACTTCTTTGGACGGCCGCGACGCTTCTTTACTACTGGCGCTGCTTGCCCAAGTGTATACCCGGCCGCAATCGGGTCAGGGCGAAACCAGGAAACCGAAGTTAACGGAATAATAAAGGCCCCTTTCTCCCGGTGGACAATCTCAATCATATTATTATTGAGGTGCATCTCAAATTCCTGGTGCTGCTTTAACTCAGTATTAATAAACGTATTGTTCAATAATGGCTTGGCGCTAGCCGTTAGCTGTAGTGCTATTACGCGCATTATAAATCTCCTCCATGTGTGCCAACCCACCCTCTTGTTGTAGGTGCGGGATATGTAAAAAGTTGTATCTCCCCTTTAGGTCCTTACAAATATAGCTTTTGTGAGAGATTGCAATCGGCTCGCCTTGTTTGTAGTCGAAGGTGTTTAAAAGAGTACGGGCCAACCCAAAGCGCCTAAACGGGGCTTTAGTATAACAGTAGTGAACCACCAGGAACTTAGAAGTCCGTTGAGCGCATACCCACCCCAAGACCTGATCTGGGTCATCCTCCATGCAGGCCACCAAAGTAATCCCGCCCTCTAGGAGCCTGGATACAACTTCTCGGTGCATCTCATAGAGTGTTATCTTCGGCTGGTCTTTATTTTGCGCCGCGTAGCTCTTAAGCCAGCTTGAATAAATAAAGGAGGCATCGCCCTCGTCGGCCTGGCGAACCCGAATAGGCAACCGCCTGGAATCCCGAATTGGGTTGAATTTAGGAGACGCCTCCGTCACCCCATCAGCCAGCCGCCTAGGGGCAAGGTACTTTTCAGGGTCCTCGTGTAGTCGGTTCATTTTTTCACCGTGTCCAGGTTTGTATTTAGCTTCTTAAATGCCTTGTCCGCCAAATCCTGCAATTTATCATCAGGCATATATTCCAACTCGTTCTGCTCCCGAATACCCATCTCCAACTGCGCCAACTGGCAGAGTGACCGGGTTAGGGTTCCAAGGTGGCGGGATTGGAAATTATCCAGTCCGGTAGACACAGAGGACCGCAAAAGACGACGCATTTCAGAATCTATCAAGGTGTACGTGTTGGTCATTATGCCATGGAGGGAGGGGAGGTAGGTTACATCTAGCTGAGATGCTGCGGATTTATTTACCTCAACCGTCGCGCCTTCGGCCTCAATTAATTCATCTGCTTGTTGGAGTATTTCTTTTCGGGCGAATTTAGAAGGCTTAGACGTAAGCGCCTCATCATATTTGACGGCTAATTTCTTAGCGTCGAAAATCTTCTTAGCCATTCAAGGCTCCCAAATAGGTCCATGATGCAAAGCATCTAAAGTAATCGCTTGTAAGGGAGTGTATTCACAGAATCCGATAATTTGCAAAAAATATTTTTCACAACAGAGTATAACGCGCTGCGTTGTGAGTAAATCAGGGAAAATGGTGTTGTTGGGGATTAACAGTAACATCGAACATCGAAACCGGGGGGTGGGGTCGCATTTAATGAATTGCGGTTCAGTTTATCATTAAATGAGTCGCCGTTCAGTTTATGCGCCGTTATTTCGACACCGTTATTTCGGCGCGCCGTTATTATGGCGCGTCACTTTTTCGGCGCGTCACTTTTTCGGTACCGTTATTATGGCGGACGGCATGCGCCATTATTTCGGCGCATCATAATCATTAAATGAATTGCGGTTCAGTAAACTATGCAATCTTTGCGTAGTGCTATGCATTAATTGCGGGGTTAACTGAATGGCAATTCATTTGCGACCGGTCGACTGGATTGAAGTTTAGGCTTAAGGAGCCGCCGAAAGGCCGAAAGGTCTCAGGAGCTGGGCCCGTATCGCGACTAGCGGGCTTGCTGTAAATGCCGCGATACAAGCCCAGAAGAATTCACCTTAATATAGCGGTCATCCACTCGACAAGTAAACAGTTTTATTTCCTCAATGATTCCAAGCAAGTCAAACAATCGATAAATAAAACGTTATCTAATGTTTATTTCTCTTGTGTCATTGTGTAAAACAGTGTAGATAATGACTAACAGAAAGGCCACGAAGGCCGCAACAAAAGGAAGAGACAATGATTACATCAACAAGAACAGGCAAGACAATGACAACAAGGACAGGCAAGTTAGGGTTTGGCGATTACTTTAAAAAGAAGCAACAAATCAAGCGAGATACTGAGGAGCGCGAGGTTACTGCTTTATTGGCTAAAGTATTCCCTAAATCAGAAACACAAAAGGAAGAGACAATGTCAGAAGAATTCAACCCCATTAAGTTTTACGAAGTAACAAACAACGAGGGAGCCACCCAACCGTGGGTATTTCACAAAGTAAATTCATACGACGAAAGATATGACGGCCGCTATAGTGCTAGCGCCAAAGATTTGTGGGTTACTCTTCTATCTCGCATTGACAAAACCCGTTGCGATTCTCTCCTTATTCAGTTCAAAGGCCAACGGTACGACGTGACCTATTTTGGCGGCCGCTATACCTTGTTGGCCTACATTGTTGACCGTGGAGGTCGCCCCATGCCTCAACCACGGGATATTTATGCGACGGCTCACCCTGAAACCCTGGGAAAGCTTGTCGCTCATTTAGACGGTAAGCAGTTAACTATCGACGGGGTAAACAGTCACCGCCATTTTTTAGAACACTTAAGAGATTAGTAACCCAACCACTTATCGGCCGCTATATGCGGCCTTTTTTGGTGTAAACACCAAACCTATTAGGAGCAGCAATGCAGAAACTTACTCAAAAACTCAAGATAGCCTTTAGGCGTCTATTCCCTGTTATCGACGACCAGCGAGGTTCTATAACACCAGAA
>Ga0080013_1003541_pt1 | contig 16317 bp, 10 predicted proteins | sample ETNvirenome_6_85_FD_69236 | JGI IMG/M metagenome (GOLD analysis project Ga0080013, IMG submission 69236) | Marine viral communities from the Pacific Ocean - ETNP_6_85 (SPADES assembly) (version 2) | ecosystem: Environmental > Aquatic > Marine > Oceanic | place: Pacific Ocean | collected 2013-06-19 | reverse complement strand
TAGCCAACTTGAACTCGCGCAGTATGGCCACTAATTAGACCGCTACCGTCAGAGATAACAGTATCTTGCGGAAATGTACAACTTCCACCATCCGCAATAGTTATCGCATTATCACCATCAGTGTAGCCGATACTCGCCGTCTGTACTTCGCCAGCCACATTGACATCACCGCTGAAATCGCCCGTAGCTGCATCCAATTCACCGCTCAGTGTTACATTGGCTGCGCCTGTGATGTTGTTGCTATCGTCAATGATAACGCCGCTGTTTTGGCCTGTTGCACCGCCCGTGCCGTTGAAGCGAACTACGGCATTGTCGGTAGCGCTACCTGGGCCGGAGAAGCTACCTCCGCTGGCATCTTCCCACGCTGGTGCCGCGCCTGCACCTCCACTAGTCAACACCTGACCATCGGTGCCGTAGTTAGCGCCACCAACGCCAAGCTCACCCTGACTAGTAAACCTAAACTTTTCCGTAGCTGCTTCAGAATGACCAGTATAGAATATTAAATCAGTAGCATTTACTGATGCACTAAAAGTACCTTGTGCGATTGCTTGGATAGAGGCAGCAATAGTAATAGCATCAGTTCCTCCAGCTTCATGCGGAGCCTGGAAGTCTATCTTGCCTAAAACATCATTAGCATTAATATCAGTAAGCGAAGTAGCCAATAATAATTTGCCCGTGCTTGTAGTTGCATCAGCAGATGCTCCCATAAGCCTTAACTGATCAGCACTTTCATCCCACTCCATGTAGGCACCTGCAGACGCTCCGAAGAACTTGACATCTTTACCGGTATCATCTGCGCCAACAGTAACTGTGCCTGTAAAAGTCTTATCGCCAGTAAATGTTTGAGTTGTCGAAAGATGTGCAGTGTCTGCGTCAAGGTAAGCCGAAGCTACTGCTGTGCCTTGCCATGTACCTGTACCTATCGTGCCTACAGTTACAATAGAACTACTACCTGCAATGGGGCTGTATAACGAACCAAGGGCCGTCCCGCCAAGTGTTATAGCATCGGCTTCAAGCGTTCCATCTACATCCACATCACCACTAAAATCACCTGTGGCAGCATCTAATTCGCCCGTTAATGTAACATTTCTAAACGAACCAATGTCTTTGTTACTGTCAACAACTACCGCCTTAGAAGCAGCAACTGTTCCCGCAGTAACGCCGTCAATGGTTTCCAGTTCAGCTTCGTTGATCACTGCCGACCCTATCGTCAAGCCTCCAACCGTTGCTACGCCTGTAATACCCGCAGTACCTGCTACAGTTAAGGCTCCAGCCAAAGCTAGCGTTGAGCTTGAAACAGTAGCATGAGGAGTCAACGTTAGGTGCGTAACGTAACTACCTGCTGATGCGATGTCATTTCCAAGAGTTATTACACCCCCATCAGCTACGTTAAGTTTCCACTCATCGCCTGCATCATCGCCTTCATCGGCCATCAACGTTATAGCTAATCCCGCACCTTCCGTTGCTGCGAATTTCAAAGAGTCCGTAGTAGTCTCGTCATACCCTACTAATACATTCTGGTCAGATCCAAACTTTACAAATTTATCATCGGCTATATATACGTCTCCCCACTCCGCACTAGCTGTGCCTATGTCTGCCGCACCTGCTGAGTCAGGAAGTATAGATGTATTAAAAGTAGTAGCCGCGTCAAATGTTTTCGTACCTGTGATAGTTTGCGTTTGCTGCATTGTAACAATACCATCACTTGAGGAGTAGTCTACATTACCCTCGTCTAGATTTCCATTAACAAGCGTAAATAGCTGATCAATGTCTACGTTCCACTGATCATCTGTAGGCTTTTCTCCCGCAACAAATGTATGCGATCTTGTGATCGTACCCATTATTTCCCTCCTATTTTTTCTTGTTGTCTAGCCTCATCAACCAACCGCCCGTGATTCAATAATATACCTCCTATAGTATAGCCATTCTTAGCCATCTCCCTAACCGTAGGATATTTGTGCATCTCATCGACCATCTCACTTAAAAATCTAGTAGCACGTTTGCTTACTCCTATGGTTGATGCAAAATGCCCTACAACTTTAGGCGAAGCGAATGGTATACCTAGCAAAGACCAAGGAGTTATAGCAAGCCCTGCATACGCCATTAGTGGTATATTCATAAATATCTGGCGTCCAACCAAGCCTTTAGGTTCCCAACCCCTAAACTCCATTGCCTCTATTGCAGTTGTAATGTCCGGCCCTCTATCGCCAAGGTTCTGAGTAAGCATAGCCCTGTACTCATCCCCTGCTTTACTTCCACGCGCAATCTTCCTTAATACAGAACCCGCGTTTGTTTCTCCATTTTTATATAAACCATACTCTCTTCGTACATCTTTAGCAAAGTTTATCTTAGACTCTACTTCAGTCATAACTTCATTAAACGTTTTGCCTCCTGATGTTTTACCGTCAAGTTTACCTAGTTTCTCGCGCAACCCCGTACGCAAATCTAAGAGTACTGTGTCTACAATATCTGCGCCTTTTTTCGGTATGTCAACTAAGTTTTGTATGTTTGAATAAAGTCTGAAGACATCCTGAGGAGAAGCAACTCCATTTGGACTTTTGCGTGAATAGTTATTTACTTCTTCCACAGCGTTGTTTATGTCTTGAGCAAATCCTGCTCGTTCTGCGGTAGACAAATCCGAACCTTCAAAATCAGGAATGGATATTTTTCTATACTTTATACTGACGTTTTGCAATGGTTCTTGAGGCTGAACACCCCTAGCTTCTGCAAATTCTGCTTCAGATACTCCTGCTGGTTTATCTACCGGCGTATAGTTAGGGTTTCTCGCCATAGCGTTTTTATCTGAAAACTCATACTTATCAATAACCTTAATTCCTTTTTGCCTCAAAGCAGACACAAACGAAGAAATAGAGTCGTTGATTTCTAAAGGATTACTCGTGTCTATGACATCAGGAAAATCTTGGGTATATTTTGCCGTTACAGAACCATCTACTTCTTTAAGCGATGCCATAATATCATCTAATACAGCTTTTTCGTCTGTCACCCCGTTCAATACGTCTCTAAATACTCTAAGTTTAGAAGGGGTTTTAAATGCGCGGTCAGGGGCTAGTATTTGTTTAGCTCTTGTAGCCGTTCCCGATAAAGTCTTAAACGCCTCAGAAGCAGGCAAAGCGGCTGTTTCTTGAGTTTTTGTAAGGCTCCCAATACCTCCGCGTTCACCTTCTATGTTTTCCGCTATCCTAGTTAGTCTGTCTATAGCTTTATAACTAAGACCGGAAGCTGCGGCTGCAGGAAGTTTAAATCCAGCTTCCTCTGCTACACGTAAAACACCATGTAAAGTCTTAGCGCCTACCTTAGTCATTGCAGCTAATGGATCGCCGGCTACCTCTACAGCTTTAACAGCTTTACCTGCTACGGGAGCCGCCTTAGATGCGTATGACGCGCCTTTAGCCAAAGTAGGAAACTGGTTTATGCCTTGCGTCAATCCTTTAGTAATCGTAGAAGTAAGACCACTAGCACGTGCACCTGCACCCGCAACTCTTGCAGCCGGAAGCAAGTTTAGAAATGTCTCAAGAGGCCGTTCGACTATAGTTTGCCCAGGATTAGCAATCTGATGCTTTATATCCGCAGCAATGGCATTAAATCCTTCTTCACTAAATATAGCATTAAACGAGTCTACCGGAGACGTTGCCATGTTAGCAACGCCTTTATAAGTATCTATAGCATTTCCAGGCAAGTTCTGAAATAACGCGCCTAGGTTTTTAAGAGAAAACAACCCTGATTGTTCATCATACGGAACAGCAGCACCGCGCTCAGATGCAGTCGATGTTTTTTCAAATCCTCCGTATTTTTTAGAATACTCAGCAGGTCCAAGTTGTTGGATTAGATTAATTGTATTTCTAATCTCCTCAGACCCATACTTTGACATAAGCTCGCCTCTTGTCAAAGTATTCATTTCGTTCATAGGTATCATATTATTGCCTCGTACCAGCTAAAGATTGTACTACTGTATCCACAGCTAAGCCGCCTCTTTTGATAGCAGATAATGCGTCAGTTTTTATTGCGCTAGCAGAACCTATACGATAACGCTGCTGACGAGCCCTTTCTTCTTCTTCTTTTATCTTCCGCTTTTCTTCTTCAGTAAGTTGTGCAGGAGTACCTAGCCCTGGATACGGCATATCATACAGATTACTAAAATACTCAATATTATCTATGCCAGTTTGAGTAGTCCCTTGTTTAGAAAACAAAACGCGAGATATCTCCGCATCGCCTTGTATTTTTTTGCGTGCTTTTTCTTGATCTTGTTTTGAACCGCCTTCAGGTGACCAACCTTTAGGATAAAGGTCACGCAACTGACCTTCTAACAATGCATTTAACTCCATTGAGTCAGGCACTCGCTCTGAATCTACATAATCATAATCTTTGCCATCCATTTCAAACGCCCCAATAGTAGGCATAAACTTTGCGCGCATCAATTCGGTTATGCCTTGTTCTAAAATCCTATCAAAGTTTTCCGGAGCAATATCTTTAAATGCACCCTTTGGCCCAAAGTTTGCTTTCTCCGCATTTAGTCGAGAAGTTGCAGACCCCATAGCAGCACCAACAGATGCCCGCATCAAAGCATTTGAAACTTCTTCCATATCTTTTATTGTAGATGCAGTTATTATTGAACCCGATTTTAAATTTGCTAGCATAACTTTCACTTTACCTACTGCTCCTGAAGTGTTATTCATGTATAATGCCACATCACCTTCACGAACAGTAGCCTCATCAATCAAACGCTGGAATGTATTTATAATAGTTATTTGATGAGTCGCAGAAAATGTTTGCTCATAATCATCAAGTGTAAATTCCCCTGTTTCTGCATTAAACTTTTTGAAGCCATCAAATACTGAATGCAGCTTGGTGTAGTTAGCAGCAACGGCATTAAACAATTTCATTTCATCTGAGTCTTCTATTGCTTCGTACACCTTAGTAAATATTTCTTTTCCTTCTTTTTGTATTTTAAAAGCAGCGTCTGTTAGTATGCCCTCTTGTGTCGCTAAATCTGCTGCTTTTTGCATATCTAGTAATTCTTCGTCTCTTTGTTCGTCATTTACAGTTTGTACTAAATTATTGTATTGATTTACAGCTGTCTTATATTCACCTTGTGTTAGTTGGATGTGATCTAATATAGGACTAGAGTAACCAGCTAAAAAATAAGACTTTAGATCCTCGCTCATTCCATCTGTAAGTTTATCGACAGCTCCTGGGTTTATAAGAGCTTTTAAAGCATCCATTTCTTTTATCTCAGCAAGTACATCAGGAGCTATATACTCATTCTGAGTTAAAAGATCAGGTTTGCCTAGTATCTCTTTTACACCGTCTAAAGCTTCTAAAGCATAATTCGCTGTGGCCTTACCTGTGCCTATGTCTGATTTTGCAGAGTCGCGCCAATCTAAAGAAAGATCTCCAGAATGCCAGGCAGTGGCAACCATTCCTATAGCATCGTCAGTAGAAGCGCCAAGATCTACAGCTCTATCAAAATAATCTTCCATCACATTGTATGCAATTTGCTCTTGAAATCTTGGATCCTTGTATAGATCTTCAGGAGTTAATTCTATACCAAGATATTGCTTAGACCATTTGGCTACATTACCGGGCATTATCTGGTACTTGCCTATAGCCGTCTGTCCTTTATACCGCCCGCTGGTTAAAGTAACACCCGAAATTTGCGCACCCTCAGACCCTGCAGCATAACGATCTTCGTCTGAATAAGATGAAGGAGTTTCATTTTCTGCAATAGACTGCATTAACGCAGGCAGTATAGTTTCTTTTACTACAGACTTTTGTACGAACTTCTTTAATTGATGCCTCTCTATTTCTTGTTTAGAAAGATTTTCAATTTCAGGAGACTCAGCGCTTGCTGCTACAAGCCTTAATTGATTTATGGCTGAAGCTTTACCGCTCGCCATTGCGTCTGATCTAGCTTGGCTTAACCTTTCTCTCTTATACTGATCTTCCTCGCGTCTGGCACGCTGTGCAGCTATCTCAGCGGCTTCGTCAGCTAACTTTAACTTATACTCTGAATCACGATAGGACTGCATTTGTGATCCAAGACTAGTCAAACTAGTGCCTACATTAGCAAGCAGTTGGGAAGTACGGTTGCCTCCAGAAGATATAGTAGCCGGATTAGCAGCGACATTCTGTTTAGTTAGAATAGAGATTAAGTTAGCTTTTCCTATAGCTCTTGCATTTTCTTCTGCTTGCGCTTTTGTCTGCCTGCCTCCGTATATAACCTGCCCTATGCCTCCTAAAGCTTGCAACCCAGCTCCAAGTAAAGCCACATTACGTGCAGTATTAGACTGCTGAAATGTTGGACGCAAAGTTTGAGCAACAAAAGGTTCTGGAGTTAGGTTAGGGGCTGTACCTAAATCAAGCGGTGCAATCCCCGTATCTTCAAAACCATAACCTGTTGCGCCGTATGGACTAAACATCGTCATAATAATTCCTTAAATTCGGTTGCCTAAGTTATTGGTTTAAGAGTATGGGATACTAGGATTAGTATACCCCTGCCCAGAAAGCGGTCCAGAGAGATCAGTCGGTCTAGGCCTAGGAACCGTAGTTGTAGTAGTCTTAGGCGTCTTTATAAACGGAAGCAAACTAGACGCAGTAGATGCAAACGATCCTAAAGCCCCGAATCCTTTTTCTGCAGCAGACATCTCATATACCTCTGGCTGCGACATGGCTCTTGCACCTGTTAAAGAAGAAATCATAGCAGCACGCGCTTCAGCACGTTTGTTCTCTTCTCGTTGCCTATCTATTCGCTTGCCTCCGTAATGCGCTGCCCCAATCTGCGATGCTGCTTGTGCTCCCGCTATAATATAAGGAGCAGCAGCTATTAATCCTGATATAAACGGCATTATGATCTCCTTCTACGGTTATTTTCAGTTCTATTGTCTGTATTATCCGTAGTCGCTAAAGGATTATACATCCAACCGCCATTGTCGTAATTATAAATATAAGTATTTCCTAAACCGTCTACTGCTTGCCCAGGGTTTGTCAATGTCATGCCCCGCGGAGGGTTAGTGTCTGTCACAACTCCGTCTACAGGTTTAACTCTTTGCGTCGGTCCAAAATTAGTTAGATCTATATCTAGCTGATTTCCTAACTGCGCTCTAAGTAACGCCTCCAAGCCACCAGGGGCAGCCTCTCTCTGGCCTATACCAAGATCCATTCCGCCTTCTTGTGCGGCTAATAATGTACCTATAGCACGGTACAAATCGTCTTGTCTTGCTTGCTCTTCAGTAAAATCCTGAGCGCGCGTAAACTGATCGCGTTGCTGTTCTCTAGATAAACGCGCCTCGTCTCGATCTGCTAGTCTTTGCGCTCCCTCAAATCCTTGCTGTGCTATCTGAAACCTTGCAGCTTCATCTCGATCTTTCTGGCGTTCGCCTCTATCAGCCGACCTTTGTAATCGTTCGAAGCCTAATTGATTAGCTTGCAAAGCCGAAGACGCAGCTCTGTCAAGATCCGCTTGAGCGCTTGCGAACAACTCATTGTTTGCACGCTCTTGACTTAAGAATTGATTTTGCTCACGTTGCTGATTAAACTGCTGAGTTAATATATCTCGTTGATTTTGAAACTCGCGCGATTGAGCGTTAATCTGATTACTTCTATCCAACGCCGCTTCAGATGTAATTACACCTCGTTGCAATGCGTTTTCAGTAGTCTGCAGATCTCTATCAGCTTGCCTCTGAGCTGCATCTAAACTCTGCAACTCTCTTTGAAAAGCTTGTTCGCTTTGCTGCTGTTGACTTTGCAACCTAAAGTTTTCTCTAAGCGTAACCAACTGTTGCTGGCGATCTGCAGTATTTTGTTGTGCCGTAAATCCACGCGCTAATTTAGCTTCTGCTGATTGCAAATCATGCTGCTCTTGCAATAAAGTCAACTGCAGCTGACGTTCTGCTAGATTCTGCGCTCCTTGAAACCCCTGTTGCCTTCGCAGCATATCTACTTGTGCGTCTCTGTCTAACTGTTGCTGAGCTCTATTTAACTCATTCTGCTGACTTACAAATAAATTCTGCTCTCTAGTAAAGTCACGTTCGCGATCAACCTGCTCGACTTGGAAATCTCGATTTATTTGATTCTCAGCATTTTGACGCACATCAGCTCTGCGTTCGGCTTCTAGCCTATTAGTCCTATCAAGCGCAGCTTCTGCCGTAATCATGCCACGTTGAAGTTCACTTTGTATAGTCTGGAACGCTTCTACTCTACGCGCTTCTTGTTCTTGAAAATTACGTGATTCTAAATTTACTTGAAACTCATGCTCACGCTGTAATCTTTCACTTAGGTTTTGCTGCGCAATCTGTTTGTCAGCTAGTGTTATTTGTTGATTCCTGTCTGATTGCCTTTGTGCCTCTTCTCTGGTTACTAAACCTCGTTGAAAGTTTTCTTGTGCTGTTCTTTCGGCCGTTTGCTGTATCCTATTAAGGTTTGCTTCACTTTCTCTAAGATTGCGTTCCGCAAGGTTTTGCTCGTTTGTATTCGCCATAATACGCTGAGCACGTGCTTCTTCTTGCTGTTGCTGCGAAGAAAGTAAATTTTCTTGCAACTGACGGTCTAGTATTGCTTGCTCTGCTTGAAACGTTTCTGCGCTGTCCTGCATGCCAGTTTGTAGTGCTCTATCAAGACCAGCTTCAGCAATAATACGCGCATCTGTCACATCAAACTGCCTAAGCGATTCCGCATCTAACGCTACCATGCGGTTTAATTCTTTTTCGCGTAAATCAAGTTCGGACTCTTGCCCGGTTTCCGCAAGGTCAAGACGCCGTTTTTCTAGATTTCTATCCAGACCACGCTGAACATTAGACTGCTGTAATAAAAACCGTTCCTGTCCTCTAGCATACTGACCTTCTGCGCGTGTAGCGTCTATTCTGTCATCAGACAACTTCTGATCTAATTCTCGTTGCAGTCTATTTTCAGATTCTTGGCTAGTTAGCGCTGCGTCTGCTAAATCAGTTCTCTGAGACAGCTCACTACGCGAAAGATACTCAGACTCTTTCTGACTACGCAATTGATTCTCAAACCGTTCACGCTCTGTTGGGCCTAGCCTAGTCAACCCTCTGCCTAAAGTACGGTCTGCTACTTCTTGCTGCAACATATTCCTGCGAATGTCTAAGTCTCTAGCAGCTTGCATCTGCCTAGACATATCCTGTACACGCGCCATCTCTGTGGCAGTCTCACCCTGGCGTAATGTAGTTCCCGATGTAATACCTTGCGTAATTAAATCTTGCTGCATCTGCTGTAGATCAGCTTCTATGCCCTGACGTCCCCGTACAACCTGACCTTCAAACTCCCCTAAGACATCAGCAGTGTCACCGCCTGCACGCAATAACCCTAGTCTATTTAACTGCTCTGTCAACGCTTCTCGAGACGACCCTGCGTCCTCATCTAATTGAGCTAAACGCTCAGTCCTGATAGCGTCTAAGTTAGTGCCGCCTATACGTTGAGTTATTGCATCTTCTAGTGTCTGTCTTAAATCTTCCGTAGCTGAAAAGTCTGCTTCAACCAAAGGTAACCCGCGAACATTTCCGTAAGCATCTCTACCTGCTTGTTCAGCTACCTCTATAGTCTCACCTACAGCAGCTTCTTGCTCGCGTCTAATTGCATCCTGACGCGCAAAACCTTCACGCGCAATACGCTCTTCTGCTTGCTGACGTTCATTAAGCATTGCAAGTAAAGATTCAAATTGTTCTTTTTCTTGTGCTGTTCTATTTACCATCTGCTCTGTTAAAACATCTCCAAACTCTGTCTTAACAGCCTCGCCTACCTGACCTCTAATATCAGCATTTACTAGTTGCTGCCCAATAATTCTACTTATGTCTTGCTCGCCTAGTCTCCCTGCGGAGCTAGCGTTTACAATATTCTGAATATCTGTGGCAGATACACGACCTTGATTAGCCTGAGACAACAACTGCGACATTACATCAGCGGATACACCTTGTTGCTGCGCTCCTATAAACTCACTAAACGCGTCCTGCATACTGCTTTGGTCAGCAGTTCCCTGCTCTAACCTAGAGCTCATTTGACGCAACAGTTCTTGCTGCTCTTGAAGTTGAGTACGCAATGCAGAATCATCATAACCGCTAGACTCCACACGTGCAGCTTCTATTTCATCAGCAGCGACGCCTTCTGCAACTGCCGCATCAAAGCGTTGTTGCTCCTGACCCATAGGCGTATCAGGCGCGTCTGGGTTAAACGTGTCTGTGAAGTTAGCAATACGGTTTAATACATTATAAGAAAATGGATCATCACGACGCTTTTGCAACTCAGAAAACGCTAGAGAAGGAGCACCTTCTAATCCACTAAATGACGCTGTAGGATCACCCGCACTAGGATTAGCTCGTATAGCATCTATAAACGCTTGCGCTGTTTGCTCTTCGCCTAGCTGATTTAATAATCCCGTTTGATTATACTGCGACCTTACTTTATCTGAAAGGCTTCGAGAAAACTCAGTGTCGGCTCCAAGTAAGTTCTGCAATGACAAAGTAGGATTTTGCATTCCCTGAGTTTGAATTAAATCGCTGATGTCGATGTTGGCTTGTCGTTGCCCTAGGTCAACTCCTTGGCCCGTAAACAACGGCCTACCGCCTTGCAGCTGTGCTCCAAACCGTTTTGCTAATTCATTTTGGTCTAATGCACTTAATTTAGCTCCAAAAGTAGTAGCATCGGCTAGCTCTGCCCCTGCATCCATTGTTCTAGCACCATAGCCGCCTGCTATATTTTGTACCGTGCTGTCGCTAAATCTCTTTCCAAACCTAGCTTTATTTAAAGCTGAGCGTAATACCGGGTCATCGAAAGAGGATGTAAATGGGTTTTTAGCCATTACTGGACCCCCAAAATTCGTTTAGTATGTTTGCCTACAGATTTATACATAACTACTGCACGCCTTAATGCCATTGGCTCGTTTATATTATTTGCTGTATATTTAAGCTGCGTAACCGGATCATACCCCCATAAATCGGTATCTAGCACATATGCTGTAGTAGATCCGCGGATAGAAGACGATTCAACTATAAACTCTGTTTCTATAGCATCGCTAGGATCACCTACAGCAAACCCATCCGCACGAGATACTATAGAAGGACCGCGCTGCTGCACTGTAATTTCGTATGATGTTTCCGAAGCCTCAAACTCATGCCTAGCATATAGCCAACGTGCCACATCTGCAATAGACATGGGAGGAGTTGCAGCTAAAGCAGCAAAACTTTTTATAGCTGTCGAGTTATCGTTTGTCCCTGTGTTATGCTTATACAACAACCCATCACCAGATCCGCCAAAGTGCGGAAAGCCGTCAAAGTATGCACCACAGATGCGTGTATAATCGTCAAAAACTCCTACCCATTGCTGCCTTTTGTAGTTCCATATAACATATTTATTCATTAATGTCTGATTAGTGCCGTACGGTATAGCAAAAATAACTTGATTCTTTGCTCTGTTTTCAATTGCAAAGCTGTACTCTAATCTATCTTGGTTTACATTATCCCAAAATTGTATGCCATCAAAATTACCTGAAACCTTTACAGGAGGATTTGAACCGTCCCAGATATATACGCCGTCTCTACGCATAAACATCTGGTTACCCGCCTCGTCCATTATTACAGATCTACGCGCAATAGTACCACGGTCAGCTCGTCTTTGTATTGAGTATGGGGTAGACGAATTGCCTGTAGGAAACAAGCCATAGATAGCATCTTCGTTGTGTAGAGCAAAGAAACTTTTTACAGGTCCGGCTCCAGTTAAAGCGCCGTCAGTCTGAAAATAATCATTCGCGCCATATGCTTCTATGTCTGTACTTGACGAATAATGTGCTCTGCGTTCACCTTGGTTTGTATTAACCAGCCATACTCTATTATCCCACCACGCTATTATAGACGCTCGTGTAACACTACTACTGCCCATACCTAGGGCAGCGATATTACCTGCTGCAGCCGCCCATTTTTTAATTGTATCTACACCATTACTAGCAACTAGCGTACCGCCTGCATTAGCTAGAATAAAAGTATTATCATTGCCTGCAGTTATTGTTTGCGAACTAGTCCTATCTGTCCACGTACCGTCTACATCCTCATAAAACTTAGTTCCTGCTATTACAAATACAGAAGACGATGAAGATGTAAATCGTTGCTTACCGCAACCGGTAATAGAAGGATTGCCAGACAACGCAGAAGATATATACTTAGCGAAACCCTTACGCGTTTTTATACTTCCTGCGTCATCTAGCTCGACATTACTCATTTCTGAAATTACGTCCGGCCCTAAATCTATAGCAGGGACGCTGTAATTAACAGATGTCCAAGGTCCAAACTGTATAGCTTCTGCTTCTATAGCCATTACGATAACGACCCTTCGCGTACATCAAATGTAAATTGATCTACAGCGCTTTGATTGACGTATCCTTTACGTCCAAGTCTAGGCGTAGTATCTCCGTTTATCTGAGACTGCACACTAAACCCAATACGTAAATTCTTTTGCATTAGTTCAAACTCAGTGCCCGCACCTTGCATATCACCCTTTTCAGAGTAAAACATAGCACTTAAAGAAAACAACAAGCAATTCTGAAACCATCTAGGACAATATTTATGCAGATCAGTACTATCAAGTGATGTACCCATTTCAGGAAATGCTTGATTGTACCAATACTGAATAGATTGAACACTATCTGGAATAGGATACGCTAATACTTGTATTGTACTTGTAGAAGTATTAATGCCTCCTATAATTAAATCCGTAACTGTACCTGTTTCACTATAATCGGGATCGGATTCTTCTAACCACTCAAGAGGTCTAAAATTAACTTTATTATTATCAGTATAATTTTTGGCTAATATAGGAGTCTCGAAGTCGCTAGCTAAATCGTAATCTTGATCTGACGCTACTGTAGTAATAGTACCTTTTTTACGCCTAAAATACCAATTAGAAGACTCTCCCATTAGCATCGCAGACGTAACGTCAAGATATTTATACGAGTTTTGTGTATATGTAGATGAAGACGCTGTAAGTCCGCATCTACGTAAAGCAATAGTCATCAACTCCGAAAGAGTCATATTACATATGCGCTATACGAGAAAGCGCCTCCGCGTCTTGTAGCTCTGAGTCAAAATCCATAGATCCAGTACTAATATGATTGCCCATACGCCAGTTCTCGATCCAGATGCCTATAGCTTCGGCACCTTTTTCTACAACACCTTCAGGCGGCACAGGCACAAAACCCTCATACGTCAACTCTATATAAGCATCAGGAGCATTTTCGTCCGTCTGTCTCTTATCACGCAACTTTAAAGTTGTAGTATCTGCATCCCTAATAGACTCGCCGTTAGATCTGACCATTTCCCGCGCATCGCTATTCTGATCCCTGTTTTTACGCTTACGCACAGGAGGATTACCGAGCGCTCTGTTGATCAAAGCTTTAGTTGAGTCGTCTGCATTTAAAATAACCTTAACTAATTCCTCGCCTGCATTTAAAGGCTTGGCAGGAGCACGTCTCACTTCTTCCGCAGACTTAGTATCATTAATCTTAGCCAAGTCGCTCTTTAGTGTAGTGCTTTCAGTCATTACTTTTTCCTCGATGTTTTGCGTTTCGGCTTCGCCTTAGCCATTTTTTGGCCGGTCTTAGCCGCGTAACGCTTGGCTGCTTGTTTGCCAGCCTTAGAATATGAAAATTGTTTACCGCCTACTTTTGGCATTGTAAACTCCTTAGTTAAGGTGGGGATACCGCCTCGATACCCCCACCCTAGTGATACTACGCAATCAACCCTTGCAAGACAACACCTACATGACCACCATCATCGGGGGCATAGCAGGCAAACCCAACAAGAGGTTCGGTTTCTGCGTCTTTTAGCTGCACTGCACCAGCAACACCATCCGAAAGCGTAAGGTTATCGCCAATAGCGATAGCCGTATCGGACAATATCAACGCGATACCAGCAGTTTGAAACCAACCGTAATAATTCGCGGTAAACGAAATAGGAGTAACGCCTGCAATAATATAATCAGTACCAGCAGTCGCCCCTACAACATTATACCAGGGATTACCTACGATAGCGAAATCCGTAGCAGACTCGTCCAAGGCTACTGCAATAGGATCATACAAAGTAAGTCCTATATTACCACTAGACGTATCGCCACGAGCAGTATTGCTTTTAATCCTATACTGATGGCCTTCGCCATTATCATCAGTAATTTGCAAATAACCGCCAGCGTATTGGTTTTCAGTGCCTGCGCCTAGAGTAATTTCAACCATAGACGATCCCGCAGCTGGCGAGTAATCACCCGCAGCAGCCACGATAGCGCCATCGGTTTCAACTACACTCGTAGCAGAAACATCTTGAGAGACCAACAAACCGCGGTTAATGGCAGCGGCAGTATAACCGTACCGGAACACACGACCATCTGCGAGTTCTAGTTTTTCGCCAATAGGATATTTAGCAGTAGACGACTCTGCATAAATCCCTTGGCCGGCTTTACTTCCAATGCCTTCACCGCCTACGCGGTTATTGCTGAAATTATGTGTCCTAAAATTAACAGCCATTTTATTTTTTCCTTTCCCTATGAGCATGGCTAAACCTCCATTGGCTTGGAGGCAGGATTATCTACTAGGTAAACGTAGTAGCAACCCCCAAACGGCGGGGATTATTGATAACGAGTTGACATCCAAGTACAACAAACGCAACCTTCGCGAACTGATTCACAGGCTCCTTAAATGGAGTCTTTGCGAAGTTCTTGTTTGCCTGGATTTTCATCTTGATGTAATTGTCATTCAGCATATACAAATGCTGCGAAGCGCAATCACGATCATAACGGACAGTAGCGCCACGGAAATTCGGCATACCCGCATCAGCTGATCCGCGCGTGCCTGCTTCTAGCCGCGCATAACCTGTCGATTCAAAAATCTCTTGAAGATCGCCAAAAATGGTTAGCGTGGTAAAAATATCCGTAGGCGTTTCATTGCCTTCCGAACAATCGTTCCAAAGCGACGACATACCAGTGAGGCCAGCATAAAAGTCACCAGACTTCGAGTCTACATCAGTAGAAGAAGTATTGGCCTTATTACGCCACCAGGTATTGGTCGCACGATTGATGCCTCCAACAGTACCCGAAGTGGCAGTATCAGCAACAAGATCCTGGAGACCCAGAATCGACTTGCCAGACTGCGCACTGTAGAGCGCCGCATTGATAGCATCCCGAGCAGACATCATAGACTGCTTAGTTTTAGCTTCGAGCAATCGCATAGCACTGTCGCTTTTACGATTCTCATCTTCTTCGGTCATAGAAATCGTAATAGGAACAGCATAGTAACGCCACGGGAAGAAAGCCGCAGTGATACCATCAACAGCATCGGTACCGACAGTGTCATACCCGTCGAACCAAGTACCGCTATTTTTGCCGTACATTACGTCCTCTTGAATCTCTTTGCCGCCGGCCTCTACTTCTGCTTTCGAGTTAAACATACGCAACGTTGGATACGCGTCAAAAATCGTATCAGTCAGCCGCTTACGCTTAGAACGCATAGTTAGAGTCCAAGCAGCATCCCAAGTCTCAGTACTACTTGTAGCCGCCATTATTCAAATCCTATGTTCTTTAGTCCATCAAGAACTTGACTAGTATCAAGTCTGCCCGATGAATTATTATTATTGGAAGGGACAGAACGCGGGCCAGGCCCAGTCCTATTGGGCTTAGTCGAATTCTGTGACGCAGGAGATTGAAGACCCCCATTATACGCTAATGCTTTTTCATAAGCCTGCAATACCGTATAAGGTCTATCTGTCTCTGGATTGGTTTTTCCGCGAAAATATGCAATGTCATCCTGCATTTTCCAGATTGCATCACCGTGAGTAGCGGTAGCTTCGTCAATCTCCGCCTGAATTTGAGATTGTGCTTGCTGCTGTTGTTGCTGCTGACCCTGTTGGTAAGTCTGTAATATCTGACCTACACCATTTTCCACCGTACCTAAACGTTCTAAATACGGTTTAACTATGGCCTGAGCAATAGATTCTACAGCAATGGCAGCATCGTAACCTTCAGATTCAGCCGTGATACCCAGTGACGGTAAGATTGAACCATTCTCCATAGATTGTGGTTGATCTTCTTGGCCCTGGGCACCTTCAATTATACGAAGATAACGCTCCTCGGCTTCGCGCATACGCTTTTCTTGGTTGCGCATATCCATGTTAGTACGATTTAAAATCGACTGTTGCTGACGCGCAACTTTCTGAAGAGGTTGATATTCAGCTGGTACTTCATTAATATCTCCAGATAACCAATCAAACTGCACTGGATCAAACTCTTCTTGCGCCTCAGTGAATTGGGCGTCAT
>Ga0080013_1003540_pt1 | contig 16318 bp, 16 predicted proteins | sample ETNvirenome_6_85_FD_69236 | JGI IMG/M metagenome (GOLD analysis project Ga0080013, IMG submission 69236) | Marine viral communities from the Pacific Ocean - ETNP_6_85 (SPADES assembly) (version 2) | ecosystem: Environmental > Aquatic > Marine > Oceanic | place: Pacific Ocean | collected 2013-06-19 | reverse complement strand
GATTTAAATAGAGCTTTACTTATGGCTGGACTACAACAACAAGGTTTTGGTCAAGCTCAAAAAGCAGCTCAACAAGCATACATGAACCAAATGCAAATGGGGCAAGCTTTGCCAGCATGGCAATCAGCTGATGTAGCAGGTTTAGGGTCAATGGGCGCGACTCAACAAGCTCAAGCGCAAGCTCAACTTGATGCAGATAGAGAAGCAGCAAGGCTTGCAGCTTACGAACCTTACGAAAGACTTGGTTATCAAGGTCAAGGTATCGCGAGCATTGCATCAGGAGCACCAGGACAATATACATCCTCAGTAACACCAAACCCAACACCGTTGCAAACTGCGTTGGGAACAGGAGCTGTGTTGTCAGGAATTTATGGAAACATGCAGGGTAATTATACAAATAATCCAATGTCTTGGATGAAGAGTTCAGGATAATTATGAGAACTTTACGTAGACCCATGTTTAGAAGAGGTGGTAGTGCTGGAGAAGGAATTACTTCAGGACTTCAAAGAAAAGGTTTTGCAACAGGTTCAACTAAAGACAGATTAATGAAAGCTATTGGTCCATCAAGATCAAGCCTAAATGATTTTTTAATTAACTTTGGTTTAAACATGGTATCTGGAGCTCCAACAGGAAACATACTTCAAACAGCAGCTACAGCAGCTAAAGAACCCTACGGTCAATTTTCAAAAGATAGTCGAGCTGAACAAGATCTAATGAGAAAAATATCTCTTGAAGCAGAGACATTAGATATTGGTCAAGAGCAAGCGTTAGCATTACAAAAACTAAAAAATCAATCTTCAACTAATGCATCAGCTTATCTTAAAAGAGCTAGAGAAGCTTTTGAATTAAAAGCTATTAATCCTAGCACAGGTAAGCCTTATGAATCTGTTGAAGAAGCATTTAGTATTCTTTCATTAGGTACAGGTGATGAATCAAGATCATCACTAACCGATAGAATAAGTAGTACGAGAGATAAGTATTTAATGGCTGGCGATGAATATCCAGTAGCTGATGCCAAAGCAAAATACTATGAAGATATTCTTATAAGATTGCGTAATCCAGAGTCAGGAATAGCAACAGAAATGATAGGTGGTATACTTCCTACAGTTTCCGCTTTGAGAGAAAAGTTACTTAAAAAAGAAAGTTCAATAGGTAAATATTTTTACGACATTACTGATCGTAAGGTTAAAAAATTCATGGGTATAAAAGAAGTTGAAGGTCAAAAAGGATATGACTTTGTAGAAGTGGACCAAACAACTTTTGAAGAAATTATACCAACAAATGAAGAACTTATTGATAAAGAACAAATAATAGGAACCACTGAGTCTGGAACAAAATTAACGAGAGCTGAAGCGGAAGCAGAGGCTGAAGCAAGAAATATGGTTTTGGTTCCACCCTTTACTAAAAGAGGTGAAGGTGCAAAATTTAGAAGAGAAAATCCAGACGCTATTAGCATTATAGAATTACAAGAACTAATTGAGAAAGAAAAAATGTCTGACTTATACGCAGGTGTGAAACAAGGCGATAAAGTAAGGTAAGGGGGCTAGATGGCTTTTGAACCATTAAACGAAGCAGAAGAAAACAATGAAGCTTCGTGGTACACGGCCGGCGCTGCCGGTTTAGTTTCAGGTGTATTAAAAGTACCTGAAGGAATTGTATCTTTAGCAGCTGAGCTCATTGATATGGGAGCGGATACGGATACCGCTATTGAAGTTGAAAAATTTTTTGATAAATTAAATCCTTTTGAAGAAGTAGCTGAGCAACACGCAGTAGGTAAACTTACCCAAGCATTAATTTCTATTGGGATACCTGGAGCTGCTGGATTTAAAGCAGCAACAAAGCTCGCAGACAAAGCTTTAAAAGCAAAAAAAGCCGGTACCTACGCTAAATTAAATAGTCCTAATGTTGTTAAAGGTTTAACTCAGGCTAACAGATTAAATAAAAGAGCCGGCGTTAAAAGATTTGCCGCAGGAATTATGGGAGGTGCAGCTGGAGAAACGATGGTGGCTGACGTAGAAGACATTGGATCTTTTGGAGACATGTTTCAATCAGCTCCTACAGGATTAGATAGAGAAGAAGGTTTAGATGGCCGTCAAGATGCAGCTAGAAAATTAATGAACCGAATTAAATTTGGTTCTGAATCTACACTCCTTACACCTTTTGTATACGGTGTAGGAACCGGGGCTAAGGCGTTAGCTAAAAAAGGAAAAGATTTAGCTTATAGTAATTCTAGATTTGAAAGAATAGTAGATAAAATTGGAGGTGCCTTTCGACCAAGACAAAATTTACCAGAAGAATTATTTTTATCTGAAACATACAAACAAGCCTTAAAATCTTCAGACCTTAATCGAGCTAATGAAATAGTGAAAAATGTTACCAGAGAAGTAGATAAAATGTTTCCTTCCATACAAACGATGTATGATAAATCCACTCGTCAAGAAAAAACTAAGTTTTTAAAAAGTTTAAATGAAACTTTGTTTGAGGGTAATATGAGAAAACCTATTAGTCCTAAAAAAGGAAATGAACTTTTTAAAAATATTAAAGCTAAAAAATTAAGTGAAGGTCAAGAAGCAAATTTAATTAGAGGTATTAATCAATCACGATCGGAGTTTGCAAGACTAATAGATTTAATAGATGATGTGAACGTTCAAGATAAGGTTAGAGGTATAATGAAAGATAGAGTTGAAGGTCTAGTAGGAAATACTTATAAAATTTTTGAAGATAAAAGTATCTTAGGATATCGAGCCTACCAACCTACCGATGAAGCTTATTCCAATGCCATTAATTTATTTAGAAGATATATTGCTAACAACAATAAAGGTGTTCCTTTCAAAAGGAATAGCGATCAATATTATCAAGAAGCTAAAATGCATGTAGATGATATTTTAGAACAAGTAAACAAAATGAAAAAACCAAAAACCATTCCTGATTTTCAATATCAAAATTTAACGATGGGTGGACAAAGCACAAAGTCTTTTGTTCAATTAGTGGATAAAGGTGGTAAATTAGGAAAAGTTCAAATAGGAAAAGGAAGTAAAGTATTTAGAGAATTATTTGGTGAGTTACAGGACCCAAGGTATTCTATTTTTAATGCTATGACTAATCTATCCGCTGTTGCAAGAACTAAAGGATATTTAGGAGAGATTGTTGCTAAAAATGATGCAGTTAAAAAAGCAGGGGGTAGAGGGTTTTTTTGGGGAAGCGAAGCTGAAGCTAAAGCCGCTACGAATAGAGTGGCAGATGTAGTTCCATTAAATCCTATTATGTCACGAATGACTAAAGAAGGAAATTTAACTAATCCTCTAGCTGATATGTGGACTACAAAAGAAATTGCAGCCGGTATTCAAAACATGAACAATATGCAAACAGGTTTTACTGGTTTTGTTAGAGGAAGAGAAGGTTCATCTACAGCAGAAAATGTAGCAAGCTGGGCGTACCGAAGTTTATTATTATTCCCTAAAGGTTTATCACAAATTGCAAAAACAGTTTTATCTATACCTACACACATCAGAAACTTTATGAGCGCAGGTGCTTTTGCTGGTGCCAATGGAATTTTATTTGAAAATCCTAAATTAGTAGCTCAAGCTTTTAGAGACGGAATAAATATATCAGGACTTTTAAATGTAGGTGCAAAAGATCCAGCATTTGAAAAATTATATAGAGAACTAGTAGAACTAGGTGTTGTAAATCAACAAGTTCAAATAGGAGATCTTAAAGCTTTGTTACAAGATATGAAATTTGGAGAACAAGTAACGAATCTTGATGGGGTATTAAGACCCATGCTCGCTAAACTAAAAAAAGTAGGACAATTCTTTCAAGGAAAATATGTAGCTGAAGATGATACGTGGAAGATCACAAACTACTTTGTTGAGATGGCTCGAAGAAAAAAAGCTTATGCTAAAGCTGGTATTAAAATGAGTGATGATGCTTTAAAACAAGAAGCAGCAAAAATTGTTAGAAACACCGTACCTAATTATGCTTATGTTGGAGACGTTGTTAAAACAGCAAGACTATTACCGGTTGGTAATTTCATGTCGTTTCCTTCAGAAATGATTAGAACAACTACTAACATTGCTGAACTAGGTTTAAACGAAATGAAACATTCTAAAGCTGTAAGAGGAAGTGATATTTTACCTTACGTATATGAAACAGGAAAAGGATTAGTTAAAAATGATAACCCTATGTATGGAATAGGACTTACAAGATTAACTGGGATGGCTACAACTTTAACCGTGGTACCCACAGTAGCGGTTGAAGGAGCTAAAGCATTATATGATGTAACCGAAGAAGAACTTCGAGCATTAAGAAGATTTGTACCTGAATGGTCTAAAAATTCTACAATCGTTCCTATTCGAACGGATGATGGTGAATTAAAGTATGTAGATTTCAGTCATAGTAATGCTTATGATGTTATTGGTAGACCTTTTAAAACTTTAGTAAATAACATTCAAGAGGGGGAACAAAAAGGAGAACAATTATTACAAAGTTTTGTACTTGGAGTTACCGAAGCAGGTTCTGAAATAATGAACCCATTTATATCAGAATCTATTTGGACAGAAGCAGCTGTAGATCTTCTTCCTATACTAGGAAGAGATGGAAGAACAAAAGAGGGTAGAAAATTATACACTGATGAAACTTCAGCAGGAGATAAAGCTGCGATTAGGTTTAGACATTTAGGAAATGCATTACTTCCTTCTTACAAACAGTTTCAAAGACTATATCAATCTGCTACTAAAACTCCAACTAAAAGAGGAGAGGTATTAGAAGTAGATGATCAGATAGCAGGCTTTATGGGCTTCAGACCTATTAAAGTTGATCCAATAGCCTCTATGGGTTTTAAAATTTCTGAATACCAAGAAGGTATGAGAAATGCGAGACGAGAATTTACGGGTGGTGTCTTTGGTGTATTAGGTGGAGGAAGAAAAAGTCCTCAAGATGTAATCAATAGATATCTTGCAGCCAATGCAGCTAGATTTAAAGTACAACAAGAAATGTTTAAAAACATAGAAGCTGCAAATATTTTAGGAACTGATTCTTCTACATTAAGAAAAGAGTTTAAAGACAGACAAGTTAGTCCTCGAAGTTATAATAAATTAGAAGAGGGTGTATTTGATCCTTACTATCCATCAAGAGATATACAAAAAAGATTTAAAGAAATTGCGGAAAACATAGCAGAAGAAAATCCTTTCTTAGCCGTAAAAGATATTCTTAGAGCTCTGTATAATCAATTTAAAGAAATGGATTTACGAGACGCATTTGATATTGACGTAAGTGAATATGTCACTGAAGAAGAAGGTTTAGCAAACATACAAACACCACCTTTAGGTAATACACCAAAACCTATTGTAAATAATAAACAATTAACACAAAAAGATCCCATAACTAACTTGACACGAACTGAAACAGCATTACTATCACCCACAGAAAAAGTAATTGCGGGGAGAACTTAATGGCTAAGTATAACGCTCAACAAAAAATAGAATCTCATGAAAAGCTTTGCAGAATTATGCAAAAGCAAACGCACGATAAAATTCTTAAATTAGAACGTCAAATTAATAGAGTCGAAAGTATTCTATTAGTATCTGTAGGAGCCTTGATTACAGGTATGGCATATGTTATATTTTCCTTAGTCACGCACGGCGCTCTCTAAATAAAATATGTCTAAAGCAGATTATCAAGAAATTATAACTGAATATAAAGAACAAGTTCGTGTTCTTAAAGAGCAGGTTAATGAACTGACCGATGCCTGTAAGGCTAAAGATTCAGCCTTGAAAAGAGCGCTACAAAAGTTAGAATACACCACAGACGATTTAGATAAAGCTAACGAAGAAATAAAGGAGAAAAAAGATGAACCTGACGAAAAACTTTAGCTTATTAGAGCTTACCAAGTCACAGACAGCCGAAAGAAAAGGCATCAATAACACCCCTAGTCCTGAGCACCAGGAAAACCTCAAATCGCTCTGTATGGCGATCCTACAGCCTGTCCGAGACCATTTTGACTGCGTAGTAAGCGTATCTAGCGGATATCGCTCTCCAGAATTGTGTACTGCCATAGGCTCAAAAATCACATCGCAGCATGCAAAAGGCCAGGCGGCCGACTTCGAAATATTTGGAGTATCTAATAAATCTCTCGCTGATTATATTAATTCAGAACTTCATTATGATCAACTCATCCTCGAGTACTGGAACGAATCAGATCCAAATTCGGGCTGGGTGCATTGTTCATTTTCGGAAGGCCAAAACAGGAAACAATACTTGAGAGCTTATAAAGAAGATGGTAGGACCAAGTATGAACCTATGTAAGAAGACACCTAATAAAAAATTTTATCACTTGTAATCTATTATAAATCATATATATTAATCTTAAGAGTGCTTTAGGAGGCTCTTATATTATTAACTGTCTAACAAAGGAGGTTATTATGACTGATCTAATAAACTTAAACAATTTCCTAAACAATGCAATCGGCTTCGAAGATTTCTTCGATAGATTTCACCGCTTGCCTACCATCAATGCAGGCTTTCCGCATTATAATATAAAGAAAGCTGGCGAAGATAAATACACTCTTGAAATGGCATTAGCTGGCTATAAAAAGTCAGATATTAAAGTCAATGTTCAAGAAGGTGTGTTATCAATTGAAGGAAGTTCTTCTGAAGACAAAGAAGACTTTGTTCATAAAGGCATTGCTAAAAGATCATTCAAACGTCAGCTACAATTAGCTGAGTACGTAGAATGCAATGGGGCTAAGTTAGAAGATGGAATGTTGAAGATAAATCTAAAACACAATCCACCGGAAGAAAAACGTGCGAAAGAAATTCTTATAAAATAAGGATTTTAAAATTTCTGCGCGCCTCGCGTGTATATCCTACTAAATCCATGATCTAAGTTCTTCACCAAGAACTTCAGAGGCTATATTAATTTTTTTACGCAGAGATTTCACAATTTTTTCATCCACGGTATCTTGCGCATTGATGTCTACATAAGTAACAGATTTCTTTTGTCCAATTCGATGCGCACGGTCCTCGGACTGTAATCGCTTCTCTAAGTCATATCCGTTAGAATAGTAAATTACGGTGTTTGCAGCCGTCAAAGTAATGCCATAGCCGCCCGTAGAAGGTGTTCCAACAAGAAACCGGCACTTAGGGTCGGACTGAAATTTCTTAATATTGGGTTGTCTTTCATCTTGAGGTGTTAACCCATAATAATCGACCACGGACCCCGGACCATAAGCTTTATTAATTTCTTTAATAATATCTTTTATATCCCATTGATAGTGAGCCCAGATAATAGCTTTATCTTCTGTTTCTTCTAAAATATCCATTAGTTCACTTACTCGATTATTAGGAATTTTTTGTGTCGTGCCATCATCGGCAGTAAAGTGTCCACACGTAATTTGATGAAGCCTCATTAATTGAGTTAAAACATTAACCGTAGTAACTCGTTTACCATTGAGAGTGGCCAAAGCTTCTTTTTTCATTTGTTCATATAACTTTTTTTGATCTGGAGACAAAGAGATTTGTCTTTTCATAAAAATTTTAGGTGGTAAATCCAGACAGTCTTCTTTTAACACTCTATAAGAAAAAGGTTTTAATTTATCTGAGAGTTCATTTAAATTTTTAAATCCATGGACTAATTGTATTTGACGTCCTGCAATATTAGCTGTTTTCATAACAGCATAACGAGCTCTAAATGCATAATAAGATTCAAAATCTAAATGCCAGTGACTTAAAAATTTACATTGACTATATAAATCTAATGGATTTTTAGTAACAGGAGATCCTGTCATGATTCTTCTATATTTAGATCTAATAGATAAATTAAGAATGTTTTTTGTTCTTTTAGCATTAGGATTTTTTATAGTCGTCGATTCATCAATAACCATTAAAGTATTATGAGAAGAGATAAACTTTCCAGCGAACGCAGTTCCTTTAGAAGTACTTAATGCTTCAACATTCATAATTAAAATATGAAGTTGTTCTCCTACTTTAAATAAAGAATCTAATTTTTCTTTCTGACCTTTTGTAATGTTAGCTTGCCACAATGTTGTCGTATTTTCTATGTGATTGGGTAAATGTGTAGGTAACTCATTTGTATACCAAGTTCCCACAACACCTTTAGGTGCAACAATTAAAAGTCCATCTATTTTACCTTTGTCATAAAGCATGGCAGCATTATCAATGAGTACTTTAGTCTTTCCGGTACCCATTTCCATGAAATAGGCATACGTTTCTTTATTCCACGATTTTTCCAACGCAATAATTTGATGCTTATAAGGTTTTGTTTTAAATTTATAATTCATAATTTCTATACTTTCTAGTTGACAATATAACTATCGAACACTATATTGTCAACCATGAAAGATAAAAATACTAAATTACCAATCGTATATGTTATACAAGAAATTGCTGGGACCCGAGAAGGGAAGCCCAAAATCAATATTATGGGTGCCGCAGAGTATGGAACCTTTAAATTTTTATTACCTGAACTTTCTCAAATAATTTTTTCACCTGGTCCTTTAATTTTTAAATTAAGAAAAGAATTAGCAAACTATCAAACAACTGATCATTTATTATTGACAGGAGATCCTGCCATTATAGGAGTCGCGTGTTCTATAGTTTCTGATATAACAAACGGTAAATACAACTTACTAAAGTGGGATAAGCAAGAAAAAAAATATTATTCCATTGCTATAAACTTATACGAGAAAGGAAAAATAGATGAGTAATATAGATTTTGAAAAAGACCAACAAGACGTTATGCAAAAAACAACTGATGTTCAATCTTTAGCCGATCAAGTTGAGAGATTAAATAACATGCAAAAAAAACTTGAATTGGAAGAAGAAAATCTTAAAAAAACAAAAAAAGAATTAAAACATATTTCTGTAGAAATTATTCCAACGATGATGAGTGAAATGGGTTTATCTCATTTAAAACTTATGGATGGGTCTTCAGTAAATGTTAAACCGAATTATAGCGCCAGCATCACTATAGCAAATAGAGAAGCTGCGTTTAACTGGCTTCGTAACAACGGATTAGGTGACATTATTAAAAATGATATCACTGTATCTTTTGGAAAAAACGAGGATAACAAGGCGGCAGATTATGCTGCCCTTGCACTAGAGCGTGGGTTTCAACCAACACAAAAGCTGAAGGTTGAGCCCATGACTCTTAAAGCGCTCGTCCGTGAGCGTATTGAGGCGGGAATAGAAATGCCAACGGACCTTTTCAACATATATGTTGAAAATAAAACAACAATAAAAGGAAAACAATAAAATGACAAAAGAAGGAAACACGAGAGAAGTAGAGAAGAAAAAAGAAGGGGCATTAGCAATCAATATGTTTGAAGCTGATGCAGACAAAGGTGCTCAAAACATAACGCAGGAAGATCTTGCGTTACCTTTTTTAAAAGTTTTGATGCCGCTATCTCCTGAGGTTAATAAAAGAGATGGTAAATATGTTGAGGGGGCAGAACCTGGTATGATTTTTAACAGCGTCACTAAAGAACTTTTTGACGGTGCTAAAGGTATAAATATATTACCATGTCATTACCTTAAACAATATGTAGAATGGCAAGATCGTGGAACCAGTAGTGGTTCTCCAGTTGCAATCCATAAAGCAAATAGTGATATTGTGAGTACAACTACTCGTGATAAATCTTTTAAAGATAGATTGCCAAATGGAAATTATCTTGAAACAACAGCAAATCATTTTGTAGTTGTTTTGGGGGATTCACCACAAACAGCTTTAATTTCTATGAAGTCGACATCATTGTCGGTTAGTAGAAAATGGCTTACAACGATGATGGGTCTTAAGCTACAAGGTAAAAACGGTTTATTCACACCGCCAACATATAGCCACATTTATAACCTAAAGACAGTTCAAATGTCGAATGACAAAGGAACATGGTTTGGATGGACTTATTCTAAAGTTGGTCCTGTTGAAGATGCTTCAACTTATAAAATGGCTAAGGACTTTTCTGAAAGACTTGCCAAAGATGAAGTTCAAGTTAAACACGGATCCGAAGAATCAAAAACAGATTCACCTTATTAATTATCTAGCGTAAGCTAGATTCCTAGGATTGGGCGTGGAAGCGAGAGTGGAAACGCCCAAGAAAAAATTATGAGTATGAAATTAGTGGTTAATAATAAAATGAATATAGATAGATTTAAAGAAATATTTAAAGGACTAGAACGTGCTCATGGTTGTACTAAAGTAAGTGAACCTGTAGCCGATGGTGTCAAATTAAAAGGCCAATCATTTGTTGTAAGGCAGCCCGTAACAGATGATCTTTGGTTAAAGCATTTAAGTGGATCACAAAGTTTAGGAATTATTCCTATTAATGATGATAACCAATGTGTATGGGGATGTGTAGATATTGACTCATACGCAGGCTTTGATCACAAAAAATTAATAGAACAAATAAAACAATTAAAATTACCCTTAATAGTTTGTCGCTCTAAAAGTGGAGGAGCGCACGTCTTTCTCTTTACTTCAGAACCAGTTTCAGCAGAAAGAATGAGAGATAAACTTACAGAAATAAAAACAGCACTAGGTTACGGAGGATCAGAGGTCTTTCCCAAACAAATAAAATTAAAATCACACGATGATACAGGAAACTTTTTAAATTTACCTTATTTTAATGGCAATCAATCAACACGATATGCTTTTAAGGGTGATGGAGAAGCAGCAACTCTTGCAGAATTTTACGAGTTATATGATTATGTTAAGCAAAAAGATATTACAAAAGTTAAAATAGAAAGACATAAATCTGAGTACGATGATGCACCCCCATGTATAGAACTTATGGCATTAAATAAAATACCAGAAGGTGGTAGAAACAATTCGATGTTTCATTTTGGTGTGTACGCTAAAAAGAAATGGCCAGCTGAATGGAAAAGTAAAATGACTTTGTTCAATGCAACAGCATCAACAATTCCATTGAGTGAGTCCGAAGTAGAAATTATTAAAAAACAGCATGAAAAAAAAGATTGGGGATACAAATGTAATGATACTCCTATGTGTAATCTCTGTGATAAAAAGTTATGTAGAACTAGAAAGTTTGGAATAGGGGATGAAATTGTATTTCCCGCATTGACGGATTTACAAAAAATTAAATTAGAAAAACCATATTATTATCTTAATGTAGATGGAGAAAGATTACATTTAGAAAATGTTAAATTTTTAAAACAGCAAAGTTTATTTCAAGAAGCATGTATGGAACAGCTAGACTTTAAACCCCCAACCGTTAAACCTAAAGACTGGGACATGATTATCAATCCACTAATGAAAAACCACGAACCTGTGGAGCCACCAGAAGGAGTGACAACTGCGGATCAATTAAAAAATCATTTAGAAGAGTTTTGTTTAAACAGACACATAGGTTCAGATGCTAGTGATCTTAAAAGAGGAGGAGTATGGTCTAGCGGAGGATATCATCATTTTGTTTTTAGTATGTTTTATAGTAAATTTTTAATTAGACAGCGATGGGAAATAAATTATCAACGCACAGCACAAATGTTAAAGGATCATTGTAATTGTGATGATAAAAAAAGAGTAGGCAGGGAACGAATTTCAGTTTTCACAGTGAAAGAATTTGATAAGAAAAAAGAAAATTATGAACAAAAAGAATTAAAACCCAAGGATGTATTTTAATGAAAACAATAGTCTTAGGACCACCAGGAACTGGAAAAACAACGACTTTATTAAATAAAGTAGATGATTACTTAAAAAAAACAGATCCCACTAAAATTGGTTATTTTGCTTTTACACAAAAAGCTGCATACGAAGCAAGAGATAGAGCTATGAAAAAATTTAATTTAAGTGAAAAAGATCTTCCTTATTTTAGAACAATACATTCACTAGCCTTTAGAAAATTAGGACTTAAAAAAGATCAGGTTATGCAATCAAGTCACTACAAAGATCTTGGAAAGAAAATTGGATTTCCAGTCTCCTATGCATCGCATCAAGAAGATCATGGTATATTTACTTCTGATAGTGAGTATCTACAAATAATTCAATTAGCTCAACTTAGAAATATTACACCCGAACAACAATATAATCGTAGGGAACACACTCAGGATTTAGAATTTGATAAATTAAATATTATTTATGAGGAATTAAAAAGATACAAAAAAGAATATAACTTAATTGATTACAATGACATGATTTTAAATTTTATTAAATCTGATTTATCTCCTAAATTTGATGTGGTTTTTATTGATGAAGCTCAGGATTTATCTCCCATGCAATGGGATATGGCAAAATCTATCTGGAAAAAAACTGAAGACTCTTTTATAGCAGGCGATGATGATCAGGCTATCTTTAAATGGGCTGGAGCTGATGTAAATTCTTTTATAGCTTTACAGGATCAGATGATTAATCTTCCCTTAACACAATCACATCGAGTCCCTATTAAAGTTCATCAAATAGCAATGGGAATTATAAATAGAATTAAACATCGAATTAACAAAACATGGGAACCAAAAACTAACGAGGGTAGTTTGCACAGACACTTTGAAGTTGATTCAGTAGATATGTCTTCGGGTGAATGGTTAATTTTAGCTCGAACCAAACATATGCTTCAAGATGTAGAAGATACTTTATATCGAAAAGGATTATATTATAAAACTAAAAATAAACGAAATTACGAAAAAGATATTCAAGATTCAGCTATTAACTGGGAGCACCTAAGAAAAGGACAACCTTTAACTTATAATCAAGTAGAAAAAATTTATGGATATATGTCACCTAACCATACGGATAAATCTTCGCTATACGGAATGACCAAAGGCGCTTTTTACAACATGGACCAATTGACTAAAGATTTTGGTTTAAACACTAAAAAAGTTTGGTACGAAGCTTTTGATGATGCAGGATCAAGACGTATAGAATATTTAAGAAAAATGCGAGCGAATGGTGAACAATTAAATAAAGAACCAAGAATAGAACTTTCAACAATTCACGCAGCTAAAGGTGGCGAGTCACAGAACGTGGTTCTTCTTACTGATCTTACTAAAACAACACTTGATGGTTATGAAAAAAATCCAGACGATGAGAGTCGTTTGTTTTATGTAGGAGCAACACGAACTAAAGAAAATTTACACATTATAGAACCCAAACAATATAACAAAGGATTTAATATATGAGCGCATATGATGGAAGCTAAAATGGATTTAATAACAGTAACACTATTCACGGCGTTGTGGGTATATTTACATTTAGGAGTATAAATGAAAGGAGAAAAAATGAGCGCATATGATAAACAAATTGGTGGATCCCACTACAAGAAGATGAAAATTCAACCGAGCAAATTTGTAATTGAGAACGAATTGCTTTTTCCGGAAGGATCAGTTATAAAATATATCTGTAGACATCGTTTTAAAAATGGAAAGGAAGATTTAGAAAAAGCTGTTCACTTTATTGAAATGATTATAGAAAGAGATTACCCATTAATACCCATGACAGAAGAAGAGGAATATCGCAACGCTGGTATTACTAAAGAAGAAGCAGAAAGAACTTACCCTCCACAAAACTCGTGGGGAATGATTAAACCACCCGAAACATCTCATGCAGAATGGATTAAGGGTTATAAAAAATGGAAGAAAGGATGTCCTCATAATTGATGAAGGCAATTTTCTTAAACCCCAATAATGATGAAAGGCAAATGAATGGGATTAAAACAACCTGGTCGAATTGGAACTATTCACGAACACATCGCCATTAACGAATTTTTAAAAAAAGGTTTTTTAGTATTTAAAAATGTGATGCAATCAGGACCCGCAGACATTGTTGTTGTTTCTCCCGATGGAGAAATTGAATTATTAGATATTAAAAAAAGATCTGTAAGAAAAAGAGATGGCTTTCCCGTTCATCGGTCTTTAACTATTACTCAAAAAAAATTAAACATTAAATTATATTATGTTGATGATCAAAATGGAGGACATTATCACCCACCGAGAGGAGTTAAATAATGCAATTACCACTTTTTAAACCACAAACCGAATGGTTACCACCCGAAACATTTCCAGACCTATCTAAATATGATGAAATTTCAATAGACTTAGAAACTAAAGATCCCGATTTAATTAAAATGGGATCAGGTTCAATTGTAGGTAGAGGAGACGTAACGGGTATAGCAGTAGCTGTTAGTGGATGGTGTGGTTATTATCCTATTGCTCACGAAGGTGGCGGCAACATGGATCGAAAAAAAGTTTTGAACTGGTTTCAAGATGTACTCAGTACACCAGCTATAAAAATATTTCATAACGCCATGTACGACGTTTGTTGGATTAGGGCCCTAGGTTTAAGTATTAACGGTAAAATAGTCGACACTATGATTGCATCGGCTTTGGTTGATGAAAATCAAATGCGTTATGACTTAAACAACTGTAGTCGAAGGTACACTGGAAAAGGAAAAAATGAAACAGAATTATATGAAGCTGCGAAAAGTTGGGGAGTTGACCCTAAGGCAGAAATGTATAAACTACCTGCTCTTTATGTTGGCGCTTATGCAGAAAAAGATGCAGAGATAACATTAGAACTTTGGCAAGAACTTAAAAAAGAAATAAATCACCAAGATATTAATGCCATCATGGATATGGAAACTGAATTGTTTCCGTGTTTAATTGATATGAAATTTAAAGGCGTGCGTGTTGATGTACAAGCAGCTCATCAATTAAAAAAAGAATTAGTTACGCAAGAAGAAAAAGCATTACAAGTAGTAAAAAAAGAAACAGGAATAGATACTCAAATATGGGCGGCAAGATCCATTGCACAAGTGTTTGATAAGTTACATTTAGAATATGATAGAACTGAGAAAACATCAGCTCCTTCTTTTACTAAAAATTTTTTATTAAATCACCCACACCCGGTGGTAAAACAGATTGCGAAGGCTCGTGAGATTAATAAAGCTCACACTACTTTTATTGATACTATAATTAAACATTCACACAAAGGAAGAATACACGCTGAAATTAATCAGTTGAGAGGAGATAATGGTGGAACGGTTACAGGAAGATTCTCTTATTCTAATCCTAATTTACAGCAGATTCCAGCACGGAACAAGGATCTCGGACCACGGATAAGGTCTCTATTCATACCCGAGGAAGGCCATACATGGGGTTGTTTTGACTATTCTCAACAAGAGCCTAGGTTGGTAGTGCATTACGCTTCGCTGCAAAATCTTTATGGAGTAGAGGAAGTTTTAGAGGCTTATCGTGATGGAGATGCAGACTTTCACAACATTGTGGCTGATATGGCAGAAATTCCAAGAAAACAAGCTAAGACAATTAACCTGGGTTTATTTTATGGAATGGGAAAAAATAAATTACAAGCAGAACTCGGTGTGTCTAAAGATAAATCTGATGAACTATTTAAAAAATATCATAACAAAGTTCCCTTTGTTAAAAGACTGATGGATAATGTTATGCAACGTGCTCAGGACTCTGGAAGAATAAGAACGTTACTTGGAAGACTGTGTCGTTTTCCTTTGTGGGAACCTAATTCATTTGGAATTCATAAAGCATTACCACACGAAGCAGCGCTCGCGGAACATGGACCAGGGATTAGAAGAGCTTATACCTACAAAGCTTTAAATAAACTTATACAAGGGTCTGCAGCAGATATGACTAAAAAAGCTATGATTGAATTACATAAAGAAGGTATTACTCCTCATATTCAAGTTCATGATGAATTGGATATTTCAATAAAAGATGATAAACAAGCTGAACATGTGTTAGAAATAATGGAATCCGCAGTAGACTTAGAGGTACCAAATAAGGTAGATTACGAATCTGGTACAAACTGGGGAAACATTAAAAAAAAATAAGGAGTGAACATGAATATATTAGATGAAGTAAATCACTTATGGACAGATCACAAAAAATTAGTGATTGGTGTTGTTGTGGTTATAATTATTGTAGCAATTTTATAATAAGGTTATATGTTAAATGGCATATTTAAACGCGAATATACCTGTGATGTATGCACAGATCAGGAGGGAATACCTTTATGACCTTAAAAAACACCATGGAGAGGTGGAAGACTGTATTGTCTTTGGTATGGCATCAATTACAGGGCGTCCTATATTGTTTCATGCAATTATGGAAAATGGTGCTGTCTTCTATCGGCTTCCGATTAGTGCGTTTATTCAAAGAGGATTTAACATCAAAGACGTTCCTAGGACTCGCCTTGACCAGTTGGAGCTTTGGAATTGCTTTAGTTATTATCCTGCTATTACTAATTACGATATCTTAGATGGTCAATCAGGGAAATATATAGACAAAGATAAGGTCTGGCACATAGGATCCTATCTTTTCACAG
>Ga0080013_1003539_pt1 | contig 16335 bp, 17 predicted proteins | sample ETNvirenome_6_85_FD_69236 | JGI IMG/M metagenome (GOLD analysis project Ga0080013, IMG submission 69236) | Marine viral communities from the Pacific Ocean - ETNP_6_85 (SPADES assembly) (version 2) | ecosystem: Environmental > Aquatic > Marine > Oceanic | place: Pacific Ocean | collected 2013-06-19 | reverse complement strand
TTGCATCTAATATGTGCTATTATAAGATAGGGATAAAAACTTATGTCACATGTATCATTTAGTGCTTTAAAAAATTGGGATTTTTGTCCCTTTTATCACAAGCTTATATATATCGATAGAATTAAGCTTTTCAAGGGAAATGTTTATACAGCTTTTGGAACAGCACTTCATGAAGCGTGTGAAAAGCTTACGTTAAATGAATCTAGTGATTATGAAAAGATATTTAAACAATCATTTAAAGATGAACTTCAGAAGTTAAGTGATATTCCTGAAGAACATGCTTCAATGATTAGAGATATGAAAGTTCAGGGTATTGAATTAGCTTCTATGGTTTTAGAAGCTCTTAATATTAAATTCCCAGGATACAAAGTTGTTTCAGCAGAAGAAGAAATTGTTGAACCAATTATTGATTGTGCTGGTGAATATGACTATAAGGGATTTTTGGATCTTGTTATTAAAACTCCAGATGGAAAATATCACATCATTGATTGGAAATCCTGTTCTTGGGGCTGGGACATTAAAAGAAAAACTGAAAGAATGACAACTTATCAGTTAACTTTTTATAAAAATTTCTTTTGCTCAAAACATGATGTGGACCCTAAAAATGTTGAAACTTATTTCGGCCTTTTGAAGCGCACAGCCAAAAAAAACAAGATTGAAATCTTTCGAGTTTCCAGCGGACCAAGAAAAATTAAAAATGCATTAAACATTTTAAATAAGGCGGTGTATAATATCCATAATAATAATCACCCGAAGAATCGCTTAAAATGTGAGAAATGTGAGTTTAATAGAACTCAGTGGTGTCCGTAGGAGAACAAGTGACAGACAAAGTAATTGATTTAAATTTTCAACCAGAAAATCCAATAAAACAAGTTAAAAAAATTAAGATTTTAACAATATCAGACCATCCTCTCTCTCCATCAGGAGTGGGAACCCAAACAAAATATTTTATTGACAGTCTTTTGAGAACTGGAAAATTTCAATTCATTAGTGTAGCCGGTGCTGTAAAGCATGAAAATTATCAGCCTGTAAAAACTGAAGAATGGGGAGATGATTGGATTATATATCCAATTGATGGTTATGGTAATCCTGATACAATTCGATCTATGTTACGATCTCAAAGACCAGATATTTTATGGTTTATGACAGATCCTCGATTTTATCCTTGGCTTTGGCAAATGGAAAATGAGATTCGTGCGTTAGTTCCGATGGTATATTATCATGTGTGGGACAATTATCCTTATCCTAAGTTTAATAAGGTGTGGTATGACTCAACGGATATTGTTGTGACAATATCAAAATTAACTTCTGATATTGTTAAAACAGTCGCTCCAAATGTAGAAGAACATTGTGTTCCTCACACTATTCCTACTAAGATTTTTACAAAAATTCCAGATGATAAGGTAAGTGCTTTTCGCAAAGACCAACTCGGACTTGAAGATGATGATTTTCTAATTTTTTGGAACAACAGAAATGCAAGACGAAAACAAAGCGGTTCATTAATTTTTTGGTTTAAGGAATTTGTAGAAAAACTTAAGAAAAAGAATCCAAATATTAAAACTAAATTAATGATGCACACAGAACCCAAAGATCCTAATGGTCAAGATTTGTTTGCAATTTGTAATGAATTAGATTTAGTTAAAGATAAAGACGTACTTCTTTCAACTCAAAAAATGCCAGCCGAAGGTGTATCTATGATTTGCAATGCTGCTGATGTTACTATTAATATTGCAGATGCAGAAGGCTTTGGGTTATCAACATTTGAATCATTATCTTGCGAAACCCCAATTATTGTTACAATGACTGGTGGATTGCAAGAACAAGTTACACCTTTACAAAAAATCTCAGAAAAAGAAATGCTAAAAAGGAATTTAAAAGCTAAATCTATTACTGAATATGAACATGGTATTGGGCTTGAGCCATCATCTAAGGCTATAATTGGTTCTCAAGATGTGCCTTATATTTATGAAGATAGGTTAAGTGGGACACAAATTGTGGAAGCTCTTATGAAAATGTATGAATATGGTCCTGAAAAACGTAATGCTTTAGGGAAAGCAGGAAGGCAGTATATTTTAGAAAATTATGGATATGAAAAATTTACGAAAGAGTGGACTGATATTATGTTAGAGGTTCATAACAAGTATGGATCTTGGGAAAATCGGAAAAATTATGATCGATGGGAGTTAAAAGCAGTATGAAAAAAATTCTTGTTAAAGGACCGGCCTTGAGTCAATCAGGCTATGGAGAGCACGCACGATTTGTGCTTCGTTCACTCCGAAGCCGTCAAGATATATTCGACATTTATCTTATTAATATTAACTGGGGCAATATGAGTTGGATTTGGGAAGATAATGAAGAACGACAATGGATTGATTTTTTACTGGCAAAGACAATTCAATATGGACAACAGAAGGGTCAGTTTGATATATCATTACAAGTCACTATTCCCGGTGAATGGGAAAGACATGCACCTGTGAACATTGGTGTAACGGCTGGCGTAGAAACAACTAAAATTTCACCACAATGGTTAGAAAAATGTCTTAATATGGATAAAATTATTACTATTTCTGAATACTCAAAACATGCATTTGTAAATACGGAATATCCTGCCAATAACAGTCAAACTGGTCAGGATTTTACTGCAAGAGTTACGTGCCCTGTTGAGGTGGTGGGCTATCCAGTAAAGGTCAAAGAATCAGCTAATTTAGGCTTAAATTTAACTACAGATTTTAATTTTCTTACAATAGGAACTTGGATACCCAGAAAAAATTTAGAAAATTCTATTAAATGGTTTGTTGAGCAATTTTATGAAGATAATGTTGGTTTAATTATTAAAACTACAACAGCTAAAAATTCACTTTTTGATCGTCGATATTGCGAACAAAGATTAAAAGATTTGCTACAAGAATATACTGATCGTAAATGTCAAATTTATTTGTTGCATGGAGACATGACAGAAGAAGAAATGAACGGATTATATCAACACCCTAAAGTTAAGTGTCTTGTAAATATTTCTCACGGTGAAGGCTTTGGTTTACCATTATTTGAAGCGTCATATAATGGATTGCCGGTAATTACAATGTCTTATGGAGGTCAAAACGATTTTCTTTATATGCCTGTCAAGAATAAGAAAGGGAAAGTCAAACAGACCCCCATGTTTACAACCGTTTCTTATGATATTAAGCCAGTTCAACCAGAAGCTGTGTGGGAAAGTGTAATTCAAAAAGATTCTCAATGGGCCTATGCTAAAGAGTGGGATTATAAAAAGGCTTTGCGAACCGTTCATAAGAACCTTAAAACAGCCCAGTCAAAAGCAAAAAAACTTCAAAATTATTTACAGACACAATTTTCAGAAGATAAACAGTTTGAAAAGTTTGTTAATTGTGTTTCTCCTGATCATTCATCTGTAGATTCTTCAATCGAAGAAATGTTTTTACAGCTTGAACAGAGATGATAGTTTTTGTTTCCGATTTATTTGCCGAACAATATATTGGTGGCGCAGAATTAACTACCGAAGCTTTAATAACCTCGGGGATGCTTCCTTCTAAAAAATTTTTTTCATCTGAGTTAACGCCGCAAATGATGAAAACTTATGAAAATTCTTTTTGGGTTTTTGCTAACTTTCATCAAGTTTCTATAGAGTGTTTATTATACGCTGCCAAGAATTTAAATTATAGCATATTAGAGTATGACTATAAATATTGTGAATTACGATCTCCCGAAAAACATATAGAAATAAGTGGGCATTGTAATTGTCATGAAAGCAAAAGAGGAAAGCTTGTCTCTATATTTTTAAATAATTCTAAAGTAACATGGTGGATGTCTTATAATCAGATGGAGAAGTATTTGGAGAGATTCCCATTTTTACGCAAAGCTAACAACAAAGTTTTAAGTTCTGTTTTATCAAATGAAACTCTTAAGTTTATTGATACTTTAGATATTGCAAATAAAAATGATAAATGGTTAATCTTAAGATCGTCTTCGTGGATTAAAGGAACCAATGATGCAGTTCAGTATGCACAGAAAAATAATTTAAAATATGAGTTAGTTGGCGGCACAAGTTATGAAGAATTTCTTAATAAACTTGCACAATCGAAAGGGATAATATTTTTTCCTCCTGGTGGTGATACATGCCCCAGAATGATAATAGAGGCAAAACTTCTTGGGTGTGAATTGATATTAAATAATAATGTACAGCACAAAGATGAAGATTGGTTCTCAACACAAGAAAGTTGCCTGAAATATCTTAAAGAAAGAACACGAGTTTTTTGGAATGAAATAGAAGAACACATAAGTTTTCTGCCGACCGAAACATCTGCAAGCGAAAATCGCTATATTATTGTGGCACCATTTTACAATGCCCAAACATATATTGAACGTTGTATAAACAGTTTAAAAAGACAAAGGCATCAAAATTTTCAATGCATCTTAATCGATGACTTGTCTACTGATGAAAGCTTAACTTTAGCTAGAAAAAACACTGCTGGCGATTCACGATTTAAAATTATCAAGAACTCAGAAAAATGTTATGCCCTTAAAAATATTTATAATGCTCTGAGCGATACTAATGTTAATGATGAAGATATCGTAATTTTATTAGACGGAGATGATTGGTTGGCTTCTAGCAAAACCCTTAGTGCGCTCAATTCAATATATGCGAACCAAAATTATTATGTAACTTATGGTAGTTATATTTTTTATCCCTACGGAGTTCGCGGTCCAGAACCTTCGGAATATCCACTTAATACAATAGATAATAATTTATTTAGAGAGGATACATGGCGAGCATCTCACTTAAGAACTTTTAAATATCATTTATGGAACAAAATTAATGTAGACGATCTTAAAGATAGTGAAGGAAAGTTTTATGATGTTGCTTATGATCAAGCAATCATGTTGCCATTATTGGAAATGGCATCTCACAAGATTAAATATGTTGACTCTATTTTACATGTCTATAATAAAGAAAATCCTTTAAATGTTGATAAAATCAAAACTAATAAACAGGTTAAAGTAGCCAAAGACATACGACAGAAAAATAAATATAGGAGAGTTGCATGAATATTCATTTAGATAATGTTAACTTACAAAGCCTTAGTGGTCCGAATTCTTTTGCTCAAAAATTGGTTAAATATGCACAGCAAAATGGACACACATTCAATATACAACAGAAACCTAATGCTTTTTTGTGTTTTATAGAAACCAATAGGCAATCTTGTGAAGTGCCCCTTATCCAAAGATTAGATAGTGTGTATTTTAATACAAATGCGGATTACCATTTGCAAAATGCCAATATCAGAAGAACCTATGAATTAGCTGATGGAGTGATTTTTCAATCTGAGTTTGGTAAAAAATTGGTTACTAAATTTTTTGGAGAACACCCCAACTCTGTTATTATCTATAATGGAGCAGATGTAGAGAAAATAGAATCTATCAAGCCGGTGGATAATCCAATTATGGATAAATATGAAAATGTATGGTCCTGTGCGTCAAGTTGGCGACCACATAAGAGATTGGGTGAAAATATTAAATATTTTTTAGAACATAAAGGTGATAATGATTGTTTGGTAATCGCTGGCGAAGCACCCGAAAAAATAAAAGCTCCGGATATATTTTATACAGGTAATTTAATGCACGATACGTTATTAGCCCTTTATAAACGAAGCAAATATTTTATCCATTTGGGATGGCTTGACTGTTGTCCGAATGTAGTGGTAGACGCCCGAGCTTGTGGGTGTCAAATAATTTGCTCTGATTCGGGCGGTACAAAAGAAATAGCGGGAGAAGGCGCTATTCTTATTCAGGATACAGAATGGGATTTTGAACCTATGGAATTATATAATCCGCCTAAGTTAAATTTTGAAAAAAAATTCAATAATTTGCATAATTCTGAGTATAATATGAAGATAGTGGCAGAACAATATATTGATTTTGTGGGATCTCATTTATGAAAGTTAATTATTTTGATCTTGGCCTTTGTCGAGGAATAGAATTAAATTGGATGGTTAATCAAATTTTACCGTCTATGAAAATTGAAGACTTTTCAGCTTATGGGTTTGAAGCTTCTAAAATATATGCTGATACACTAAAACGCAATTTCTCTTCCAACCCCAATGTAACGATTTGCCACACAGCAGTTGCTGACAAAGAAGAAGAAATTAAATTATATCATGCACAAAATGCCGTAGGACATTCTATCTTTTCTACAAAAAATAATGTTTCAAAAGATAAGTTTGAAAAAGTAAATTCTATTCGCTTTTCTGAATGGATAAAAAAGAATGATATTGATTTGAAATCTAGCTTTAATATAATGAAGGTTAATATAGAGGGAGCTGAATGGCATTTATTTAGAGATTTGGTCGAGAATGATTTAATTAAATATTTCGATATTTTTTGTGGTGCTGGTCACGATGTTGAAAAAATCCATGAACTCCGTGAACAAGTGGAGGAGTATTATTCATTACTTGAGAATAACAATATTCATATTCATCGCTTTACAGAATGGAAACCTTCTTTAAATGCAAACATTCCTCAATTAATTTTCAAAGGACTTCTCTGTAAAAAACACCCAGAAATAAAAGAATGGGGAGATATTAAGAATGTAGAAGTTTCACAAAATTATCGAAAAATTTGGGAAAATGTAGCGTTGCCGGTCCAAAGGAAAAAAGCTAAAAATCATAATCTGTCGGAAGAAAAAGCCAACACTTGTTTTGAGCAATTATCAAAAAGGCCAAATTATTTATGCAATATAGCACGACTTAAAAAAGTTAAAAATATTGCAGAAGTAGGAACTGCACAGGGTCTTCAATTTTTTTCTTTCGCTGAATACATAAAAACTTCAGAAAACAACGGTCATGTTTGGAGTTGTGATATTGTTGATGCCAGAAATCAAGAATATGTTGAAAAATATAAAGATTATGCAACTTTTTGTTTGGGAAATAGCGAGAACTTAGCATCTGTTTTGGAAAAAGAGGGAACAAAAATGGACTTGTTTTATATTGATGGTGGCCACGAATACGAAGATATCGTAAGGGATGTGTATTATCTTAAAAAGGTTCAATCTGAAAATCCGATATGGATTTTTGATGACTTTGACGAAAGATTTGGGTGTTATAGAGCCATTCTTTCGATTATGAACATAAATAAAGATTTTATTACTTATAAGGTTGGGTCAGCAGCTAGTAATAATCCTAATCATCAAGTAATAATGTTCGGAAAACTTTAACAAGGAAAATATGAGAGAAAATATGAGAGAAAATTTAACGTTTGAATCATTTGAATTTAATTCACGCAAAGAAGTAATAATTGGTATTGATACCACAAATAAATTTCTTATGAAGATACAAATCATAAGAAATCCAAATAAAGCAAAAAATATACAGCAAGAATATGAGGTAATTAAGCATTTAAACGAGCAAGGATCACAAACTTGTCCAATAGCACATGAATTTGGAGTTATTAAAAAATCTGAAATTCTTTCAAAATTAAGTGAAAGCTCGTTGCTGGATACTATTGCGGAAGACGAGTTTCAATACATTATTCAAGACTTTATTCCTGATAATGGTGCATATAGTCTTGCAGATATTATTTTTACCTTAATTGAACAAAAAAAATTAGGAGTATATCAGGGAGACATAAAACCTGCAAATATTAGATTTGATAGTGATAAATCTATTTGTTGTTTTATAGATTACGATCAATCTATCTTGCTAGATAAAAAACAAATCTCTTCAAATAATACTAATTTTTTAAATTTTTGTTCTGAATATGATAAGATTAAATATGGTTTTGGAGATTGGTTGAGACATTTCCTTGAATATACAAGTGATGATATAGGGCCATTGTTTCACAACAACTCTTTTAATCTTGAGAAGACCACCGTTTTTAAGACTCAAAATACCACTAATACCTTAACTGGAATTTATCATTCTATTGATGAGAAGGATATTTTTATTAAGGGTTTTAGAACTATGGATACGCGAACAAATCTTTTAAATAATGTTGAGTTTAAGCCTGGTGAAAAAGTTTTAGACATGGGTTGTAATTCGGGATTATTAAGTTGGTATCTTCAAGAACGAGGGTGTAACACTACAGGAGTAGATAGTGATCCTTATATTATTTTTGCGTCTAAGATGGTTTCTAATATTTTAGGAAAAAATATAGAATATAAGTATTTGGATTTAGATGAAACTCCCCAATTAGATAAATTTGATACTATAATGTTATTTTCAGTTCTTCATCACACTAAGCATATTCCTTTAAACGCTAAAAAAGTATCTAATGCCTGTTCACGAATAATTTTAGAAACTAGACTTACTGAAAGTGGAAAGCAGCCTATTGGCGGCCAATGGTTGCACACTTCCAATTGGTCATTTAGTAATGTGCAACAATTGGTTTCTTATTGTGAAAGAATTTTCGATGGTTTTAAATTAAAAGGAAATTTAGGGATTGGAGATAAGAACAGGTATATTTTGGAGTTTGTAAAGTGAAAGATATGAAGACGACCTCTACGCTTTCACAATGCAATTGATTAAACGATAAAATGGGCATCATTAAAAACATAACCAATAATTATTCTACAACCAAAAGGGCTGCAATGTATTATAAAACAGAACCTTTTTATATAAATGTGGATGCGTATGTCCATACGAATAATTGGGAAATTTTGCAATCAATAAAAATTTTAAATCAAAAAGGTTATTCCGTTGATCTTATTGATAGAGATGTTAGCTTATGGAAACCCACCGAAAAATATGATTTATTTTTGGGACTCGGAGTTGGTAATGCGGGAATAAATTTTCCTCGTCACGCTAAAGCTTCTGGAGCGGACACCAAAATCCTTTTATCTATGGGACCACAACCAGATGTTTCAACTGATTTGACGGAAAAAAGATATAAAATTTTTAATGAACGTAACAATCTTAATGTTCCTTCGATGCGGGCACCCGCAAAAGTCACGGGTAAAGTTTGGGAAGAAATCGTAGATTCAACGGATTATATTTTTCATATTGGTGAAGTGGGCACTGAAAGTTATAATAGTTTCTTGCCATATAAAAAACCTATTTTAAGTTTTTACCCCTCAATCTCACCAAAGGTTAAATTTAATAAGGACTGGTTAAAGACTAGGGATTTAAATTCCTTTTTATGTTTTGCCGGAAATGGTTTTATTGCAAAAGGCGTAGATTTAGCCGTCGAAGCCTTTTTGAAACAACCCAACAAAACTCTTCATATTTGTGGCCCAAGCACTGAAAGACCGTTTTTCCAACGTTACGAAAAAGATATCCAGAGAGCCCCAAATATTAAATATCATGGCTTCATTGAACCTGGCGGGGATGCTTTTAATGCGGCGGCAGCTAAATGTGCATTTGTCGTTAATCACGCAGCAGCGGAAGCGGCGTGTACGTCAGTTGCAACCGCAATGAAAGCGGGATTGGTTCCCATCATTAATAAGTGGACAGCAATAAATATAACAAATGAAGGCTTTGTAATGCCCGACGAAGGTGATTTGGTTAATATTGTTTCGGAAACTGTTAAGAAGGCTTCTAATCTTGCGTATAATGAATATGAAACTATGGTTCTTAATCTCATGAAAAAGGTTACTATTTTTTCACAAGATTCATTTCGTGATAGCTATTCACAAGCTGTGGATGCTGTTATTGAAAAATAACTGTAATGAAAATAACATTTTATACTTCCCAGCCCCATGCTCCATGTTCCAATTTTTATGAAAATGCCTTTAAAGGGATGGAAAGTATTAATTTTTATGATCAAAACTTTCAAAATTATGATATAGCACTGATCATGACTTATGATCATCAATCTATAAAACATATAAGGGAAAAATATCCTCACTTGAAAATCGGAATTATTGATCCTCGTAATTATAAGGTTTATGAGAGTACAAAATATTGTGATTTTATTGTAATAGACAGTATTGAAATGGAAGATTTTTGGAGAGTTGCAAGAAAACCAATCTTTAGATATGTTGAATATCCCAGCATCCCCACTGTTTTAAAAACACACGAAGATAAACAAAAAATAATAATTGGTTATCATGGCAATCAAATTCATCTTAAATGCATGGCACAAAATATTACTCCTGCACTGAGCTTGTTGGGTCAAAAATATGATTTGGAGTTAATGGTAATGTACAACGGCAAACCACCCGAAGAAAATGAACCTTGGGTTCCTCAAAACCTAACAGTTCGTCATGTCCCTTGGAGTATGGATAATTATGTAAAACAATTGGGTAAATGTGATGTTGGTATTGTTCCCAACAATCTAATTCATGACAACTCCATCAAAACTTCGACATCAACACCACAGGACTTTAATTATAGTTTGGACGATTATTCTTTAAGGTTTAAAATGCCTTCAAATCCTGGGAGATTGACTGTTTTTGGTATTTTGGGAATTCCTGTAGTGGCAGATTTTTATCCTTCAGCATTGCAATATTTACAAAATGGATGCGGCTTCGTAGCTCATTCTCAGGCTGGTTGGTATCATTGTTTAGAAAAATTAATTATATCCTCTACTTTGCGACAAGAAATGGGAAACAAATTGCAAAGTTTAGTGCAAAATGAATTTGATTTTGATATACAAAATAAAAAATTTATATCATTTCTAGAATCAATGGTATAATAATAAAAAGAGAATAGAATGAAAACTAATCCTGATTTAATTTTTAAAAAAGTCCTCTGTTTGGCACCCCACCCAGATGATGTTGAGCTTTCTTTTTCAGGTACAATCAAAAAAACCAATAACTTAATAGGAAACAAGGAACACGATTGGGGCTCTGATAATTATATTATAAGAGAGGTTAGATGAATCGTGGTAAAAAAGGATACTGATCTTCCACGAGTTCTTCTTGTCGGTCCCCACCCAGATGATGTGTTTATTTCAGCGGCGGGCTTTGTTTTAAAAAATGCCACACAATATAAGTTTGATATAGTTTGCATGTGCAGCCAAGGTTTATCGGATGCTTATGAAACTAGAATAGAAGAAGAAAGGAAAGCTTGGGATCAAATTATAAAATTAAGTGGGGCTTCAATTTCCCTTTCGTTTTGCAAAATAGGCATTGACACTCAGTTGTTTAAAGTGAAAGATCAGCTAATAAATTTTATTGAAGGTTGTGTGGAACAAGTTTCTTATAAGTATATTTTTGCTCCTCATCCCACTGATACTCACCAAGACCACCAAACAGTTACGGAGGTCGTTCTTGCGGCAACGAGATACCAAAATAATATTATTTTTTATGAAACTCCTTCGAGTATAAGATTTCATCCTACTTTATTTGTGGAGATAAAAGAGAGTGTTGCAAACAACAAGATTGTTACGGTGGCACAATATCAATCGGTATCTCTTTTTGGAAATATAAACAATTACCGGGAAAATTTAGGTGACTATATTGAAGCCAAACTTTTATCTAACGGCGCTCTAAGCCGAGTGTGTAAATGGGCTGAAGGCTTTTCACCGTATAGAATGATATTATAGGGAGATTGGATATGAAAGAAACAAAGGTAACTATACATCAACCAGAACATTTTCCTTATATGGGGTTTTTTCAAAAAATAGCTGCGGCAGATTTATTTATTGTTTTAGATAATGTGAAGTTTAAGAAAAATGATTTTCAAAACAGGAACAAGATTAAAACTTTAGCGGGTGCAGATGATTGGATTACTGTCCCAGTGGAAAAAAAAGCAGCTTCTAAAAATATTAAAGATGTGTTAGTTTCTTCAGATCCTCGCTGGAGGAAAAAGTTGTTAAAAAAGATATATCAAAATCTCAAATTTGATGCTACTGATATTTACGCACACGATAAGCTTATCGACATAAATATGGCAAGCATTCAGTGGGCCATGAAGCAGATGGGGATTACAACAAAAATGATTTTTTCTAGTGAAATTGATGCCGAGGGTAATAAATCACTGCTTTTAACTAACTTGCTTAAAAGCGTCGGAGCAAAGAAGTATATTAGCGGCCCAGGTGGAAAAGATTATTTGGACTTATCTTTGTTTGGAGATATAGAGATAGAATTTTTCAACCCTCAGATAGATAACTATTATTCTTGTTTATATAATTTATTGGGAGATAAAAAATGAAAAAAATCTTAATAACTGGTGGCACCGGCATGGTTGGTCGCGCTTTTGAAGATATTCTTCCTGATGCTTCTTTTGTTAATTCGAAAATGTATGATTTAAAAAACCAGCTTGACGTTAATTATCTTTTTCTTCACGAAAAGCCTGATTGCGTCATTCATTTGGCTGCTAAAGTTGGGGGAATAAAAGCTAATTCTGAAAATTTAGGATCTTTTTACTATGATAATATTATGATAAATACAAATGTTTTAGAAGCAGCAAGAAAATATAAAGTTAAAAAAGTGTTGTCTTTTTTAAGTACATGTATTTATCCAGACAAAGTAACTTACCCCCTTGATGAAGAACAAATTCATCTTGGACCACCTCATCCTTCAAATTATGCATATGCATATGCAAAACGAATGTTGGATATTCAATCTCAAGCATACCGCGATCAATACGGATGTAATTTTATAACCGCATTGCCCAATAATTTATTTGGAGAGCATGATAATTTTGACCTAGAAAATTCTCATCTTATTCCTGCAATTATTAGAAAAGTTTATGAAGCCAAAGAAAGGAATAAAGACGTGGTATTGTGGGGTGATGGCACACCGTTAAGAGAGTTCACTTATTCTAAAGATTTAGCAAAAATTGTGTTATTATTAATGGACAAATATGATGGTCGTGAGCCAATTAATATTGGAGACACCACAGAGTATTCCGTGAAACAAATAGCAGAAATGATAGCTCAAATAATGGACTACAAAGGTAATATCATCTGGGATACTTCTCAACCTTCTGGACAACACAAAAAACCTTCAGATAATTCTAAATTATTGGAATTGGGCTGGAAAACAAGTAACTATACTCCTTTTTATAAGGCGCTTCGAAATACGTGTGAATGGTTTGTAAAAAATTATCCTAATATACGGGGGGTAACTTGTTGTATAATCCCTTAAAGGAAAGCAAATGAGGGTTGGCATTTTGGGATTGGGAGTTGTTGGAACAGCTGTTAGGGGCGGTTTCCAAAAGCTTGGGCATGATGTATGCTATTATGATCCTAAAATAAAAACAAGCAATTTTACCGACATATTGGACACTGAGATTTGTTTTGTTTGCGTTCCATCGCCATCTTTGAATGATGGAAGCTGCAATGTTGCTATAGTAAAAAAAAGCGTTAGTGAACTTAACGCCAATAAATATGGTGGTATTGTTGCTATAAAATCCACAGTAGAGCCCCGCACCACGCTTCACCTTATACAGAAATATCCTAATTTAAAGATTGCATTTGTTCCTGAGTTTTTACGCGAACGCTGTGCTGTTACTGATTTTATAGAAAATCATGATTTGTGTGTTATAGGTACAGAAGATGATTTTGTATTTTCTAAGATTAAAGAAGTGCATGGAAATTATCCTAAAAAAGTTATTCAATTATCTTCCACCGAAGCCGAATTAGTTAAATATTATAATAATATTTATAATGCAACATTAGTGGTTCTTGCGAACAGTTTTTATGAAGTTTGTCAATATGCTAGTGCAGATTATACAAAAGTAAAAGAAGCGTTAGTGTGTCGTAATCATATTAATGATGCGTATTTGCAATGCAACAAAAATTTTCGTGGTTTTGGCGGTGTTTGTTTACCAAAAGACCTATTAGCTATTGCGACCATGATTGAGAAGGAGGGTCTTAATATCGATTTTTTTAAAATGATTTTGAGAGAAAATAATAAATATAAATCAACAGTTTATAAGGGGATGAGAAAAGAGTGAAAATTTTAATTACAGGAGGCACCGGTTTTATTGGTGCTCATTTAGCTAAACACTGTGCTGATAGTGGACACATAACTCATATTTGTGATAATAATTCACGCGGCCAAAACGATGAGTTTATAAAAAGATTAATCAATGTTGATGGTGTTAAATTTTATAAAATTGATTTAACAAAACCTCAAGAGGTTAGGCAACTTCCTGTTGATTATGATATAGTTTTTCATCTGGCAGCAATTAATGGAACAGAAAACTTTTATAAAATTCCCTATTCTGTGATGGATGTTTCTATAAAAAGTACGATGCTCTTGTTAGAACATTTTGGAAATACGGAAGTTAATTTTGTTTATTCATCTTCGTCGGAAGTTTATGCTGGTACTCTTAAAAGTAATCCTAATTTGATTCCCACTAATGAAAGTGTGCCATGTACTATAGAAGATGTTAATAACGAAAGATTTTCTTATGGAGGCAGTAAGTTGGCTTGTGAGATTTTAATTACGAACTATGCAAAGCAATTTGGCTTGAATTATCAGATCATTCGTTATCACAATATTTATGGCCCCAGAATGGGCACAAAGCATGTAATGCCTCAATTTATTCGAAGAGCTAAAGATCGAGAAACGCCATTTAATATTTATGGAGCAGATCAAACAAGAGCGTTTTGTTATATTGATGATGCGGTGGTCGCAACTTTGCAACTTGGTTTACTCAAAGGATTGAATGGTATTGTTCATGTGGGTAATGATTTAGAAGAAATACAAATGATAGAGATTGCAAAAATCGTTAAAGATTGGTATAATTTAAATGTAGAAAATAAAATATTCGATTCTCCTATTGGTTCTGTGATGCGTAGGTGCCCTGATATTACTAAGTTAAGGGATTTGACAGGATATATTCCTAAAATTTCTCTCTCTAAGGGACTTGAAAAAACAATTGAATGGTATGATTCTTGGTATGAAAATAGTTCATCAAAAAGTAAGGGAATATTATAATAAATTTTAAAAAGGAAAATAAATGACCAGAATTTTAATTACAGGTGGTGCAGGTTTCATTGCTCATCACATCATAGAAAAGTTTTTAAATAAAACAAACTGTGAAATCGTGTCATTAGACAGGCTTGACGTATCAGGAAATCTTAATAGGATTGCACACGTTTTGGAATTAAATCCCGAATGGAAAAAGAGGATTTCTATTATTTGGCATGATTTAAAAGCTCCGCTCAATGATATGATCGTTAAACAAATTGGACATATTGATTATGTGTTCCACCTCGCGGCTGGATCACACGTTGATCGCAGTATTGATTATCCAATGGAATTTGTAATGGATAATGTTGTGGGAACTGCTAACATTCTTGATTATGCGAGAATACATTTGAAGGATTCATTAAAAATGTTTTTAAACTTTTCCACTGATGAGGTTTTTGGACCTGCACCTGAAGGCGTTTTTTACAAAGAGAACGACCGATACGATAGTGGCAATCCTTACTCTGCGACGAAAGCCGGTGCAGAAGAATTATGTGTAGCTTATGCTAATACATATAAAATGCCAATCATTATTACTCACACAATGAATGTTTTTGGTATTAGACAACATCCAGAAAAGTTTGTTCCTTTAATTATTCAAAAGGTTCGCGATGGAGAACAATTAATTATTCATGCTAATAAAGCTTGCACGAAGGCTGGCTCACGACATTATATCCATGCAACCGATGTAGCTGATGCAGTTTTGTTTTTAATGGAAAATCATAAAGTTGGTGAAAAATATAACATTGTTGGAAAAGAAGAAACTGATAATTTAGAATTGGCGAAAATGATTGCAGACATTATGGATAAGCCCTTAAAATATAAAATGGTTGATTTCCACTCTCAACGTCCAGGGCATGATTTACGCTATGCTTTATGTGGTGAGAAAATGCGGAAGCTGGGATGGGAACCAAGAAAATCTTTAAGAGAACGTATTGGTGAAGTTATTGAATGGAGTTTAAAAGATGAAAATTGGTTGGGATAAAATATAAATATAATTTTAGTAGATGGCGACTCGGGCAGTGGTAAAACAACATTTGTGGAAACATTCCTTGATAAAAATCCTGATGCTTGTGCATTGTCATTAGACTGTGCGACTTCAATTGCCATATTCTTTGCGGCAGTGGAGATTATAGAATGATTAAAATAATAACTTACGGAACTTTTGATCTCTTTCATTATGGTCACTTGCGCCTTTTAGAACGCGCCCGAGAATTAGGAGACTATCTTGTTGTTGGTGTTTCAACTGATGAATTTAATCTGAGCAAAGGAAAGCATTGTATCTGTCCTTTTGATGAAAGAATTCGCGTTGTAAGTTCTATGAGGTGCGTGAATGAAACATTCCCAGAAAAAACTTGGGAACAAAAGCAACGAGATATATTATCAAATGAAATTGATATCTTTGTGATTGGTGATGACTGGGAAGGCAAGTTTGACGACCTTCAACAATTTTGTGACGTTAA
>Ga0080013_1003538_pt1 | contig 16338 bp, 20 predicted proteins | sample ETNvirenome_6_85_FD_69236 | JGI IMG/M metagenome (GOLD analysis project Ga0080013, IMG submission 69236) | Marine viral communities from the Pacific Ocean - ETNP_6_85 (SPADES assembly) (version 2) | ecosystem: Environmental > Aquatic > Marine > Oceanic | place: Pacific Ocean | collected 2013-06-19 | reverse complement strand
GGTTAGAGAGACGTGATCAAACTTTTATATCAGAGTATATTGGTAATTTAACAGGACCATCAGGGTCTACTGCATCAGGAGTAGATGTTACAGGATATCCTAAATATTATTCTATGTTTGGAGGAGCAACTGGAACTACTTCTAGTACTTCAGGAGGTATGTATTTAGCCCCTACACCAGACGCTAATTATCAGTATATTATACATTATAATAAAATTCCACCTGGTTTAGAGGATCAAACTTCTGGGACTTATATCAGCAGATACTTCCCTCAAGGGCTTCTATATGCATGTTTAGTAGAGGCATATTCTTTTTTAAAAGGTCCAACTGATATGTTGACATTATACGAGCAAAAGTATAAAACTGAACTACAAAAGTTTGCAGCGATGCAACTTGGAAGAAGAAGACGAGACGATTACACGGATGGAACAATAAGAATACCAATCGAGTCACCGCCTCAGTAAACTAGGAGATAAAATATTATGGCAATAGCATCAGCAATATGTAACAGTTTCAAACAAGAAATTTTAGTTGGTACACACAACTTTACCGCATCGTCTGGAAATGATTTTAAGCTAGCAATGTATACAAGTTCAGCATCTATGGGTGCAAGTACAACAGCTTACAGTTCATCAAACGAAATTTCAAATTCATCTGGATCAGCTTATTCAGCAGGTGGAAAAGCAATTACAAGTGTTACACCTGTTTTAGATGGTTCAACTGCAGTTTGTGATTTTGCAGACGTATCTTGGACATCAGCTTCATTTACAGCAAATGGATGTTTAATATATAACGATACACAATCAGACAAAGCAGTTTGTGTTGTGGCATTTGGTGGAGACAAAACTGTATCAAGCGGAACATTTACAATTCAATTTCCTGCAGCAGCAGCATCAACAGCTATAGTTAGAATAGCATAAGGAGGTAATTCCTTATGGCATCTATCTGGGGTGGTGATAGTCCTTCAGTAGCATGGAATGAAAATTCCTGGGCCTCTAACGTATCTACAATTACTTTATCCGGTCAGTTAGCAACAACATCAGTAGGAACACCTGAAGCTTTTCCAGAATCAGGATGGAGTTCTGACTCATGGGGTGTTGAAAACTGGGGCGAAAGTGGTAATGATGTTTTCCTTACTGCACCTACCGGTTTAACAGCTTCACTAGGAACTTTAGATTATGCCGCATCCACTGATGGTTGGAGTAGACGAACATGGGGAAATTTAGGTTGGGGTGTTGATTACTCTGTTTCATTAACAGGATTGGGATTAACTTGTTCAGTAGGAGAAGCAGGAGTTCAATTTCTTGTTCCACTTACTGCACCTACAGGTTTAACATCTTCACTAGGAACACCAGACCCACAAATAGTACAATCACTTACCGCACCTACAGGTTTAACATCTTCACTAGGAACATTAACAGAAGTTGGAACTCAAGCTGGTTGGGGTAGAGATGATTGGGGTCAAGAGCCGTGGGGCCAAAGTTTTGAACCTGTTATTACTTTAACAGGATTGGGATTAACTTCTTCTATTGGAGAAGTATCAGCATTTCCTGAACAAGGTTGGGGTAGAGATGCTTGGGGTGATGAAAACTGGGGTGAATCAGCATTTACAGTTGTTGTTGATGTAGAATCCAGTGGAGTAGCAACATCAGCTGTTGGTTCTATATCTTTATCCGACATGAATATTGGATTAACAGGATTAGGTTCTACTTCATCAATAGGCTCTGTAGGTTTAGCATTTGGTGCAAGCACAGAACCACTATCAGGAGTAAACGCAACCTCTTCTGTTGGATCTATTCTTACAGAAATAGGAGTTCCTTTAACTGCACCATCAGGATTAACTTCTTCAGTAGGATCAATCTTACCAGCAGATGTAGTTGGTATATCAGGATTAGGTGCTACTGTATCAGTGGGTGAAGTAGCAATAGTAAATATTGAATTAGTAAATCTAACAGGAATAGGGGCTACTTCAACAGTAGGATCAATTTCGTTAGACCAGATGACAATTGGATTAACTGCTCCTAGCTCTTTAACAGCAAGTGTAGGGGCGATAGCACCAGCAGATGTTATGGGATTAACTGGTCAATCTGCAACTGTTTCATTAGGTGAACTTTCTCCTTTATATACTAGAGATTTAAGTTATAATACTAGTGCGTCTTATTCAGCTAAGACATACAACACAAGTGCCTCTTATACTGAAAAAAATCATGCGGGATAAATAGGTTGACTTGCTATTAAATTAACAATATAAATATAATAATTAGGAGAACAAAATTATGGCATCTACTTATACACCTCTCGGCGTAGAATTAATGGCTACTGGTGAAAACGCCGGTACTTGGGGAACAAAAACAAATACGAATTTACAAATTATCGAGCAAATAGCTGGTGGTTATATATCACAAGCAATAGCTGGAACAGGAACTACAGCTTTTACAGAAAGTGATGGTGCAACTGGTTCTTTAGTTGCTTCAAGAGTAATTATTTTTACAGGTGCCCTTAGTGGATCAAGAATTGTAACTTTCCCAGTTGGTGTAGAAAATTTTTATCTTATTAAAAATGGAACAACAGGAACAGAAACATTACAATTAAAAGCAGCTTCAGGTTCAGGTGCAACAGTTACTTGGGCAACAGATGATAAAGATTGGAAGCTAGTTTATTTTGATGGTGTAGCAACAAACACTGGTGTTGTTGATCTAGGTTTAACTACGGCAGCAAATGCACAAACTTTAACAAACAAAACTTTAACAGCCCCAAAAATTGCAGATGCAGGTTTTATTGCAGATGCTAATGGAGCGGAACAAATTATATTTCAAACAACAGGTTCAGCAGTAAATGAACTAGAAGTTACTAATGCTGCTACAGGAAACCCTCCTATCTTAGGTGCAAGTGGAGAAACTAACGTTGGTCTTCATATTAAACCAAAAGGATCAGGAGAAACTATTATTGGATCTGGTGGAGCAAATGCTACTCTTACAACAAGTGGTGCTTATGATTTAATTTTAGATACAAATGAAGGAACAAATTCTGGTAATATTACAATTACAGATGCAGCTAATGGAGATATTACTATTTCTCCAAATGGTACAGGTGTAGCAAAAGCTGTAGATGCTGGAGATAACACAGCAGCAATTAAAATTGCTGGTAAAGAAACTATGTGGGTACCTGCCTCTGCAATGTATGGAGCTACTACTAATGGTGCTGATGCACAACAAGTTGAAACAACAGCAACAAGACCTGATATGAAAGTTTTAGATTTTGATGCAAGTACAGCTGAGTATGCACAATTTTCAGTTGCTTTCCCTAAATCATGGAATGCAGGAACAGTAACTTATCAAGTTTATTGGACACCAAGTTCTACAAATACAGGAGATTGTATTTTTGGAGTACAAGGAGTTTCATGTGGTGACAGTGATACTATTGACGTTGCTTTTGGAACAGCTGTAGAAGTTACAGACGCTGGTATAGGAACAGTTGAAGATCAACAAATTACATCAGAAAGTGGTGCAGTTACAATTTCTAATGCCGGTGATGGTGAACAAACTTATTTTCAATTATATAGAGATGCAGCCGATGGTAGTGATACTTTTACAGGTGATGCAAGAGTATTAGGAATTAGATTATTCTTCACTACGGATTTGGCTAACGACGCATAAGGAGTAGCTAATGAAGGAACACAAAATTGATCAATTACAAGATTCAATTAAAGGATCAAAAAATAAATTATCTAAACCAAAAACTAGAGGATTTGGTTATCAAGTTTTAGGATTTGGAGCTGGTGGTTCAACTAGACAAATTGATGTACCTATTTCATTTTTAATCCTTGCTGGCGGAGCCGGCGGTGGTGGAGCAGCTCCCGTGGGTCCAAAAGGCGGAGGCGGCGGAGCCGGGGGACTGAGAAATTCATATCCGGGTTCACCTTCTGGCGGCCCTTCAACAACTTTAACTCAAATTACTGGAGCAGAAGGCACTTACACAATTACCGTTGGTAGTGGTGGAGGCGCTGGAGCAGGATTTAACCAACCAGGTAGTCCTGGATCAACTTCTTCAATTCAAGAACCTCCTGGAACTACAACATCTTGTACGGGTGGGGGTAAAGGCGGAGCAGCAAATTCTTCACCGGGTGGATCCGGTGGATCTGGTGGGGGAGGATCAACTCACTCAGCATTTCCTCCTACAAACGCGCCAGGTGGCAGTGGAACTGGGGGAGAAGGAAATTCTGGAGGAACATCTAGTGGAACAAATGCTGGCGGCGGAGGCGGCGCAGCAACGTCTGGATCAAATGGTTTGTCAGCTGGAAGTGGAATAGCTGTAGATATTATTGCAGCCGGTTCTCCTGTAACTTATTCAAATGGTGGTGGAAGTAGAGGTCAATCTACATCTCCTTCAACTGCTAATGCTAACACAGGACACGGCGGAGGTGGTTCAACTTCAGGTGGTGCATCGACCGGTCAAAATTTTAAAGGACAAGGTGGAGGCACTGGAATGGTAGTTATGAGATTACCAACGGCGTCATATTCAGGAACTACTACAGGATCTCCAACGGTTACTACTGATGGTGATGATACTGTTTTAAAATTTACAGGAAGTGGGACTTACGTTCACTAATTATTATGGCAAATTTTGCAAAACTTGATGAAAATAATAAAGTTATTTTTATAGAATATATAGAAAATGCCATTATCTTAGATGACGCTGGTGTAGAGCAAGAATCTAAAGGTTTAGATTTTTTAAGAACTATTCATAAAGAACCAGCAGGAAATTGGAAACAATGTTCTGTACATACTTATGCTAACAAGCATGATAGTGGTGATGATTCTAAATGTATAAGAGGTAATTATCCCCATATTGGATGGGATTATTCTCCTACTGATGATGTTTTTTATCCTGTAAAACCTTACGACAGTTGGGTGTGGTATGCAGATGAATGGGATTGGAATTCTAATCCTCACGTTAACACATTAGAAGATCTTACCGATGAAGAATTAGCCGCTGGAACACTTTATAGATGGAATGATTCTAGCTTACAGTGGGAAAAGAAACATAAAGACGACCCTATCGAGTATCCTCCAAATACTTAAAATTGACTTTATTTCATTTGTAAGATACAAATGAGATATGAAAGAAATACCAGCTTCATATTGGCCATTTAAAGTAGATCATATTAATGATTATGCTTGGATTCATGATGTTTTTTCTAAAGAAGAATGTAAAAAAATAATTAACTTATGTAATAAACTGCCTGAAGAAACAGCAAAAGTAGGTGCAGGAAAGACTAAAAAAATTAATACTAAAACAAGAGATACAGAAGTAAGATGGTTGCAACCCGGTCATGATGCTTCAATTTTTTCAAAACTAACTTCTGCCACTTTAAATTTAAATAAAGATTTTTTTAAATTTGACTTAGATGGTTTTATGGAAGGCATTCAATTTACCCGTTATCATAAAGGAATGTTTTATAAACCACATGTAGATAGAAGCTTTAATTGTCCTATACGAAAGCTATCAATTAGTGTTTTATTATCTGATCCTAAAACTTTTAAAGGAGGAGACCTTAAAATAGAAAACACAATTCCAGAGGCAAAACAAGGAACCTTAATAGCTTTTCCAAGTTTTATGGTTCATCAAGTTACTCCAGTAAAACAAGGAGAAAGATGTTCTTTAGTAGGATGGATTACAGGTCCAAATTTTAAATGAAATATAAAATAATAGATAATTTTTTAGAACCAAAATTATTTAAAGAATTTAAAGATAATATTTTCAATGATTCCAATACCCCTTGGTTTTTTAGAGAAAGTCAACAAAGTGAAGGGATGATTAAAACTAACCCTTGGTTTTCTCTTTGTTTTTTTAATGAATTTAAAAATGATTTTAAAGCATTCGATATGTATTTAAATGAAATATATAAAAAATTAGATTGTAAATCATTAATAAATTCCAGAGCCAACTTAACTATAGCATCTAGCATTAAATTTGATCTGTATTGGCACAATGATTATTTATATAAAAATTCTAAAACAGCTATTTTTTATTTAAATAATACAGATGGAAATACTTTTTTAAAAATAAATAATAAAAAAATTGGAATAGAATGTGTTGAAAACAGAATGTTAATTTTTTCTTCTGATATTAAACACGCTGCTGGTCAGCATACTAATGCTGTAAGAAGAATAGTATTAAACATAAATTATTTTTAATGAATAAAAAATATAAAATTATAAAAAAAGTTTTAAACAAAGATACTTGTAATCTTATTAATGATTATTTTCTGTATAAAAAACAAGTAGCTGCTTTTACCTTATCCAAACCTAATTATAATGAAATTGTTCATGGAGGTTTTAATGATGGTATGTTTAAAGCAAAAGAACTTTATTTTCATTATGGAGATAATTTAGCAGAAACACTTTTAATTAAACTACAACCTTTAATAGAAAAACATTTTAAAAAGAAACTTATACGAACTTATTCTTTTATGAGAATTTATGAAAAAGGTTCTATTTTGCATGGACATAAAGATAGAATTTCATGTCAGTATTCAGCAACACTTCATATTAAAGGAGATTATGAGTGGCCCTTTTATGTAAAATATAAAAATAACACCACTGAGATAAATCTTTCTCAAGGAGATCTTGTTATATACAAAGGTGAAGAAGTAAAACATTGGAGAAAAAAATATAAAGGAGATTATTATACTCAAATATTTCTTCATTATATTGATGCTAAACATCCTGAAGTAGAAACATATAAATATGATAAAATACAAAACCAAATAGATAGAGAAATGAAAAATTATTTTCAAAAACATCTTACCAATATTAGATATCCAGATTTTAAAGTAAAAGAAGGATGGCACGTTGAAGGAATTTTAAAAAATAGATCTAATAAAAGATTAAAATTTGATTTAAATCCTATGGTAAATTTGGTTGATAATGAAAAAGGAAAATATGGTAGTACATCTAATAAAGCAGATGTTTTTGTTTTTGAAAGAGATGATGATTATGTCTTAATAGATAAATATGAACTACATAATTTTTTAAGAAAATTACAACGTAAAAATAATGAACCAGTTAAAATATATATTGAGGATATAATAAAAAATTTAGAATGGAATATTATTTTACCGAAAGAATAAAATGAAATGTCGTTATTATATTCATGAAAATTTTTTAACTTTAGAAGAAAAAAATAACATTGTTAAAAAAATTAAACAACATCAAACTCGTGATATTAAAGATAATCCTAGTTTAGGAAAAAACGCCAATGTAGACATATGTTATTATGGTTATTTAAGAAAAGAGTTAAGAACTTTTACTGATATAATACATCAAGTTAATAATGATAAATTTGCTTTTAATTTATTTCAACACATCCCTGACAATGTTGAGTTACATCTCACTACTTATTCTTCTAAGACAAAAGGAAAATATGACTTACATATTGATGGTGCTAAACAAAATGATTATCAAGTTCCAAAACTTACTTGTATATTAAATGTTTCTGATAAACCTTTTAAAGGAGGAAATTTTATGTTGTGGGGAGAAAAAAATAAATCAATTGATTTAATAAGTAAACCAGGATCATTATTAATTTTTCCTTCTTTTCTTCCTCATCAAGTACAAACAGTTAAAAAAGGAGAAAGAAAGGTTTTAGTTTATTGGGCTCGAGGACCTATGTGGAAATGAAAACTACTATACAAGACTATATCTATATTCAACCAAATTTTTTTAATACTAAATTTTGTAATAAAGTTTTAAAAGAAGTTAAAACATTAAATTTTACTCCTAACTTATTTTATAACCCCAATAACGATGTGTCTACGGATAGAAGCGGAGAAACTGAATCTTTAATGTCTAGTGAATTAATTCCTTCTAATGATTTATTATTAAAACAATTATGGATAGGTATTAAAAATTATTATACTTATATTAATTCTCCTTATTTTACTAGGTGGCAAGGATTTTCTCAACCTCGTTATAATAAATACTTAGCAGGTAAAGAAATGGTCTTCCATGCAGATCATGTTCAATCTTTATTTGACGGAGATAGAAAAGGTATTCCAATTTTAAGTGTAGTTGGATTGTTAAATAATAATTTTAAAGGAGGAAATTTTATACTTTATAATGATTCTAAAGAAAAAATTTTAAAGTTAAAAGCAGGAGATCTTCTTATCTTTCCATCTATTTTTATATATACTCATCGAGTATCGGCCGTAACACAAGGAACTCGTTTTTCTTTTGCAAGTTGGGTATGGTAATATGAAACAAATAATCCTTATAAAAAATGACAAATTAAAACAATCTGCTTTTGCTATAGATTATTGTTTTTATCTCTATGAAAATATTATTAAAGAAGTAGATTTTAACACTATAGAATCTCTTATTTTAAAAAAAGAAAAAGAAATACTTAAAAAATATTCTTCAGGCAGTGATGGGGTAACTAAATTAGGAAGTAAAAGTTTAACTTCTCGCCATCAAAAATTTAACGTATTAAAATGGAATCATAAAGAAATAAAAAAATTACAAAAATATATTCTTTTACATACTAAAGAATTTTTAACCACTCTTTTATTACCTATTCCCGGTGATCTTAAAATACAATGTTGGGCTAATGTAATGAGAAAAGGAGAAAAAATTCAAACTCATTTACATGACTGTAGCCATAAAGCTTATATATCAGGTCATCTTTGTGTCTCATCTATGACCACCCATACTTATTATATTGATCCTTTAAAATATTTTGCTGGGAAAGATCAAAGAATTTATAAGAGTAAAAATGAAGTAGGAAAAATAACCTTATTTAGTGCTAATATTCCTCATTATACAGATACTGTTATGGATGATAAAGAACGCATTACTTTAGCATTTGATATTACTACAGGAGAAAGCTTCTTAAAACCTAACGAGAAGAAACTATAACCTTTAATTATCTATCAAAATAGTATATAGCAAATAATGAAAAAGCTTATATAATAGGGAGCTTATGCTACAAAAGATAGGATTTTTACCAGGATTTAATAAACAAATTACACCTACCGGAGCCGAAGCACAATGGACGGGTGGTGAAAATGTGCGTTTTAGATATGGAACCCCTGAAAAGATAGGTGGTTGGCAATCTTTAGGAGATAAGAAATTAACAGGTCCAACTCGAGCGCTTCATCATATGGTTAATAAAGAGGGTATTAAATATGCCGTTTTAGGAACCAATAGAATTTTATATGTTTATTCAGGGGGAGTTTATTATGATATTCACCCTTTAGTTAATCCATCAGGCACAGCAATTACAAATGCTTTTAGTACAACAAATGGATCAAAAACTGTAACTTTAACTTTTTCATCAGCACATAACTTTGTAGCAGGAGACATTATTTTATTCGGAGATTCTTCTACATTTAGTTCTATTACTAATTCAAATTTTGGCTCATCTGATTTTTGTGATAAAAAATTTATGGTTGTGTCTGTACCTACTACTACCACTCTTACTATTGAAGCAGAATCTACAGAATCAGGATCGGGGGCAAGCGAATCAGGAGGAATTACTTATTATAGATATTACCACGTAGGTCCCGCTGAACAGGTAGGAGTTTATGGTTGGGGTATATCTCAATTTGGTGGTACAGTAACTAATCCTCAAACTAATACTTTAAATGGAGCTTTAGGCGACGACGCTTTTGGAACAGGTGGATCGGGAACTAGTATTGTTTTAGATTCAATTACGGGATTTCCAACAACAGGAACGAATTATATTCAAGTTGGTACAGAAGAAATTTCTTATACAGGAGTTTCAGGAACTACAACTTTAACAGGAATTACAAGAGCAGTTAGAGGAACTACAAGAGCAGCTCATTCTGATGGTGCAACAGTTACTAATACCAGTGACTATGCGGCATGGGGTCAAGCAGCAGCGTCCACGGACAAAGTTGCTGAACCAGGTTTATGGTCCTTAGATAACTATGGAGCTAAACTTATTGCATTAATTGTTAATGGTTCGGTATTTGAATGGGATTCTGATGCATCAAATGCAACAGCAACTAGAGCAACTATTATATCAGGTGCACCTACAGCATCTAGAGATATGATTGTATCAACACCGGATCGACACTTAGTTTTATTTGGAACTGAAACAACGATTGGTGATACTGATACACAAGATGATATGTTTATAAGATTCTCGTCTCAAGAAACATTATCTACTTGGACACCTACCGCAACTAATACCGCTGGTACACAAAGACTGGCTGCCGGATCACGGATCATGGGAGCTGAACTTGGAAGAAATGCAATTTACGTATGGACGGATACCTCATTATTTACCATGCGTTTTGTAGGTCAACCTTTTACTTTCGCATTCGAACAAGTAGGAACGAACTGTGGATTGATAGGTAAAAACGCAGCGGTTGAAGTTGACGGAGCAGCTTATTGGATGTCTGAAAATGGTTTCTTTAGATTTACTGGTAAACTAGAATCTTTAGATTGTTTGGTAGAAGACTATGTTTATGATGATCTTAATACTACTTCTAATCAAATGATATGTTGTGGGGTTAATAACTTATTTGGGGAAGTAATGTGGTTCTATCCAACATCAGATTCAAATGTAAATAATAGATGTGTCTTTTATAGTTATTTAGATTCTACAGTTAATAGACCTATATGGTATACTAATGCAAACTCATTATGGCCTAGAACTACTTGGCAGGATTCAGCAATATTTGGTTTACCACATGCAACATACTATGATGCCGACACAGATACTTCTTTTGATGTTAAAGGAAATAGTGATGGAGTCACTTATTACTATGAACATGAAACAGGAACTAATCAAATTAAAATTGGAACAACAAGTGCTATACCAGCGAACATATTATCTGGAGATTTTGACATTACTCAAGATCAAAGACAAGGAATTACGTTCAGAGGAGATGGGGAATATATGATGAGAGTTAGTAGATTTTTACCTGACTTTATCACTCAAGCAGGTAATACTATTGTTACACTAAATTTGCGAGATTTTCCTAATGAAACAGCAGCTAGTTCAACGTTAGGACCTTTTACCATTACATCTTCAACCACTTATACATCTTGTAGAGCCAGAGGTAGATCTGTTGCAGTTAAGATAGCAAATACAGCTGTAGATTCTAATTGGAAATTGGGCACTTTTAGGTTAGATGTACATGCAGGAGGAAGAAGATAATGCCGTTTAAATCTGAAGAACAAAGAAGATACCTATGGGCTAACGAACCAGAGATCGCAAGAGACTGGACTGAAACTTATGGAAGCAAAATTAAAAAAGCTGACGGTGGAATAACTAGACTTGGATTCCAAAAAGGTGGACCAGGGGGACATGAAGATTCCTACGAAGCAGGTAAAGCTTATGAAGCTGCAGCAAGACCATCAAGTCCAGATAGAAGTCCGCGTGAAGAACGAATAATGGCAGGTCCTCCTTCATCTTATACACCTGCACAAGTAGGAACATTAAGTGATCCAAGAGAGAAGAAAGATTTTTTCGAACAATCTTGGAGTGGTCAACCTGGAATTTTAGGATTAAGCGGAGGATATAGAAATTTAAGAACACCGAGTGATACAGGTGGAGGATATAAACGTAATCCTCTAGGAATATTATCTGCTTTGGGTGGAATGTTTATGGGATTACCTGGAGTAGGTTTAGGTATTAACGCTTTAAGAAATTTTCCAAAATATGACACACTAGCTGATTGGTGGAGCAATAGAGCTGATTGGAGAGATCAGACTCCTAACTATGACGACATGTCTCGATTTAATAAACTAGGTTTATATGGAATAAACCGTCAGCCATGGGATCTGCCTTATTATACAGAAGATGATTATTATACGGGAAACATTTCTTTTGAAGAACAAATAGCTAGAAATAAAAAAAAACTAGAAGAACTGGGTTTTAAAGAAGCTACCTGGAATGATCAATAATGGCAAAGATAGTACAAACATTAACAAGAGCAAGCCCTGAATACAGGCAAGATGTAGCTCAATCTTTAGTAAGAGATTTAGACGCAATTGTTGAAAAATTAAATACTACTTTTCAACAAGATTTAAAACAGGAGATAGAAGCTAAAGCTTTCTTCATGGAATAATGGCTGTTGTTAATCAATATAAATTTTACGGAGTAGATGATAGTACCAGTGGAGCGGCATTAACTATGTTTGGAGCTAGTTCTCCAGCTAGTACAGAAACCTATATACTTAAATCTATTAAGGTAACATCAGCAGGGACTCCAACGGTAACTGTTATAAACAACTCTATAACCGCTATTAAATCAGCTGCTTTAACAGCTAACGTAACGACAGAATTATTGACGATGCCAATGGTGGTGGAGGGAGGAACAAATTTAACTGTTCAATCTAGTAGTTCTGATTCTTTTGACGTGGCTATTAGTTATCTAAACATTAATAAGGAGATAATATCATAATGAAAACAACTCTAGTAGAGGGTAAAGAAGTACCCGTTTTTGAACCTAAAGAAATAATTACTACTATCTCAAACCTTAAAACAGGGGAGATATACAAGACTGAAGAGGAGTGGAAAGCTAAAGGAATCGATGAAAAAGACATCCGAAGAGATGTAAAAGTAGTCATGCCAGACCTTGCTATGTTGTTAAAAACGTAGTAAAGTATATGCTCAGGAATTATACGCCTGCCTTTAACGTTAAATTAGACAAAATTATGGCAATAACAGATTTACAGATTTCAGAAGAACTACAAACAGGAGCTCCTTCTATTAAATATAGAGGTAATGAAGGACCACAAGCACCTATGCAAATGGCTGCTGGAGAAGATCCATTACTTGTAGAAGAGTATAAAAAATACGTATTTGAAATGCAAGAACAAGGATTACAACCTATGTCTTTTGAACAATTTAAACAACAAGCTATGTCCGGTATGGCTGAAGGTGGAAGACCTGGATATGGTTTAGGAAGTATTATTAAAAAAATTACAAGACCAGTTAAAAAAGTTTTAGGAAGTGATCTAGGTAAAGCTGCATTAACTGCGGCTGCAATGTATAAGCTAGGAGGCGGTAATTTTTTTGGACCAAACAGAACTGCTGGATTTAGCCCAGGAAACATACTTCCTGGTTTTAAAAAATTTATGGTTGGAGCACCGGGCGGCGTTTCTATGGGAGGAAACCGAGGTGTGGGACAAGGTATAATGACCAAAGGAACAAAAGGAATTTTAGGAGCAGCTGGAAAACTTTCTCCATGGAAAGCTATGACTGCAGCATCTTTAATTCCATTCACAGGAATAGGAATGGGTGAAGAAGAAACTCTTGATCTTGGTTTAAATATTCCTGACAGTCAAAAATTTGATCAAAGTTTTTCACAAATGAGAAAAGATATTGGTGATGCAGTTGCATCAGGAGTTGAAGAAAATTTTCATGAAGTATTAAATAAATATGGTTTAACAGAAGGTGTAAATATTAATTATTGGGAAGACATAAGAAAACCTTCTGCTCAAGGTGGAAGAGCAGGATACTACTCAGGTGGTCAGTCTATTCCATCAACAAACTCATTAGAAGATGCTAGAAAAACTGCGATGCAAGATAGACTAGGTGGGATAACAGAAGTAATGAAACTAGCAGATTTATATCGTCAAGGAGACGTAGGTCAAATGTACATGAATCAAGGCGGACGAATCGGAGCTCAAGAAGGTGGGATCATGGACCTTGGTGGTATGGAAAAAGATTATAGAAATACTGGTGGCTTTGTTGACTTAGGAGCTGAAGAAAAAGCTGATGATGTACCAGCAAGATTAAGTGTAAATGAATTCGTAATGACAGCTGATGCTGTTAGAGGTGCAGGAGATGGAGACATCGACAAAGGAGCTGAACGTATGGAAGATCTTATGGAAAAATTAGAATCTAAAGGTAAAAAAGAAAACATGAAAATGGCCGGTGGTGGAGAGAGAGGTTGGAAAGCACAAATGCGAGCTATGGAAATAGCTGAAGAGGAATATGGAAAAGATTTTTACGATTTAAACGATTACCTACAACACAAAATTTACAATAGAGCACTACAAGAAATTGATGATATGTTAATGGGTAGAAAAGGAGCTTCAGATATGTTTGAAGTTTCGGAAAGATTAAGCGAGGTAGTATAATGGGTGATAAAGCATTAAGAGGAAATAAACTTACACGTGTAGGATTTAAACAAGGTGGAGCTTATGGTCCTTTAAGAGGAACTACTGCAGGAGGAGTTGCAAAAGCTTTTCGTGGTAAAGAAGGATTTAAAGAATCACAAGCTTTACAAAATAAAATATTTAAAAAATTTAAAAAAACAATTAAAAAAACTCCAGATAAAAAAATACCTAAAACTCAGAAAAAAAAGATAATTCAATCAGAACAAATGACAAAAAGTAAAAACCCAGCAAGCTCAAGAGCTCCCTGGACATCACCAATTAAATTAAGAAAGGGCGGAAAAGTATAATGGCTGTACAACAATCACAACTTTTACCAGCGCCGTTTTTAACGGACGTAACAAAACAATATGCTAAAGATATAGGAGCTTTAACAGCTGCACCTTTAGCCACTTCTCAATTTGCACCTAAAGTAGCACCACAAGATCAAGCTCAATTAGATGCTTACACAAGAGCCACGACTCAAGGACAAGGGATTGGTGCATACCAACCTTACATTACCCAAGCTGCAGCTTACACAGGACCATCAGCTTACACAGATTTCATGTCTCCATACCAAGAAGATGTTATCAAAACAACTATGGATGCATATGATACGCAAGCTAAAAAAGGATTACTAGGCATAGCTGACATGGCTACAAGAACAGGAAACCTAGGTGGTGGAAGAGAAGGTGTTATGAGATCAGAGTATCAAACACAATCAGATTTAAACAGAGCTTTATTACAGTCAGGTTTATTACAACAGGGATTTGGTCAAGCTCAGCAAGCAGCTCAGCAAGCATACATGAATCAAATGCAAATGGCTGGAGCTGTTCCACAATTACAGCAAGGAGATGTAGCAAGTTTAGGGTCAGCGGGCGCGACTCAACAAGCTCAACAACAAGCTATTCTTGATGCTCAAAGAGAAACAGAAAGACTTGAAGCTTACGAACCTTATGAAAGATTAGGTTATTTAGGATCTGGACTTGGTTCTATGTTAGCTGGTTATCCTGGTCAATTCCAATCTTCGGTTACACCTAACCCAACACCGTTGCAAACTGCGTTAGGAATAGCTTCTGTAGGTAGTGGAGTTTTAGGAAACTTAGCTAAATATAAGGAATATAGTTAATGAAAAGAGTAATGCATAGACCTATGTTTAGAAAAGGCGGTAGTGCCAATGAAGGTATTACTTCAGGCCTAGCTCCTAGACAAGGGTATAAATATGGTAAACTTGCTCAAGTTCAACAAGACTTAGCTCTTTTAAATCAATTAGCACCAGCTGCTGAACCACGTGCAAGCACAGCGTTTAATGATTTTTTAATTAATACAGGATTAAATCTTGCAAGTATGTCACCACAGGGAGGTTTATTATCTACAGCCGCATCTGCAGCTAAAGAACCTTTTGGACAATTTCAACAACAAAAAATGTATGAAGGTGCCGCTGCCGATCAAGCAGCTTCAGATCGTAGAGCGACTGTAGCTAGCTTACTTGAAGGAATTAGTGATGATGATAAAAATAAATTATGGGAAGAAGCTACATACATGTTTAAAAGAGGTGCTACGAATCCTTTCACTCAACAACCTTTTAAAGATGAAAATGAAGCATACGATGTTTTAATTAGAAAATCCTTAATGAGTAAAGAAAGTTTAAAAACTGATGAAGCAATGTATAATGAAACAGTTGACACATTATTTAATACCAACTTAAAAGACCCAAACTTTAAAGGAAATAATTTAGGAGCTAGAACGTTAGCTGAACACGAAGCTAAAGTTATTCATGGGCATTATCCAGAAAAATTATCCAATCAATTCGACACTCAAACTACATACATTGATTCTGTGTACGTTGATGTAGATGAAATAGGAAATATGACACTAAATAACATTGGAAAAAATGTAGGTTACAGACCTAATAAGATTTACTTTAATATATCTGATAAATCTTTTTATAGATTAGGGGCTGACGGTGCAACATTTACAAAAGTCGACATAGCAGACTTCCAAGATTAGGAGGTAGCCAGTGGCTGACAAATTTTTAACAGAAGAAAGAAAGAAAAAACTAGATGCTGCATTTGATGCACTAGATTTTTTTAATCCTAACATTAAAACTACTTTAGATAAGATAGATGTTTATAATAAAAAAGTAGAAAAATTAAAACAAGCCGAAACAGATATAGAAGAACTACCTAAAGGCAGTCCAGGTT
>Ga0080013_1003537_pt1 | contig 16338 bp, 24 predicted proteins | sample ETNvirenome_6_85_FD_69236 | JGI IMG/M metagenome (GOLD analysis project Ga0080013, IMG submission 69236) | Marine viral communities from the Pacific Ocean - ETNP_6_85 (SPADES assembly) (version 2) | ecosystem: Environmental > Aquatic > Marine > Oceanic | place: Pacific Ocean | collected 2013-06-19 | reverse complement strand
TGTATGAACTGGTCACCGCCCTGTCCATTAAAGTAAAGTTTCTGGTTAGTATCCAGCGACAACGCACCTGACACGAACATATTGCCAGCCACGTAGGCGGAGCCCGAGACGTTCAGGTCATCCCTGAGGTATTCCCTAGCGCCGAGAATCTCTTCCTGGACGAACAGCGATCCTGACACCGACAGGCTTCCCGTCACGGTCTCGTCGACCTCGATCACCTGCTTCTCAGCATAGAGGGTCCCGGACACCACCAGGTCACCGCCCATCAGGACCACTCCCTTGACGCCCTTATCATGGGCGGCGCCGGAGACGAACATCCAGACGTCAGTTCCTACGCCAGCGAGTAGGGTCGCGGACGTGTATGTGCCGTCTCCTGGCGTCAGGACGCCGGGCGACGAGGCGCTCATGATGATGAGGCTCGGGTCGCCGCTGGATGATGACGCGATTATCTGGCTGGTTCTTAGCTGTGTACCCTTGAAGTCTGCTGACATTTACTCGTCTCCCACTGCCCTGTAATTGATGTAGAATGTGCCGGTGACGGCGGCGCTGGCCTTGGCAGTGAATCCCAGCCGCGTGACGCTCTCCACCCAGGCGTTAACGTCGCCCCCAGTGCCGACGGCAGTCAGGACAACTGTCGGGGTGCTCGCAAACGGTTCGACAAATACCGCCGTACCGGAGTCCGTGTCTGTAAGCGTTATGATTCCTGCAAGTACCATATAATTTTAACCCACCGGTGAGACCTGGACATAGACATTCCCAGTAAAAATGGCGCTGGTGCGGATCACCGCCGATGTCGTGCCGACTGACTCGACGTAGACATTAACGTTGGCCCCCGTGCCGGTGGCAGTCGCTGTCACCACAGGTGCTGTTGCATAGGCGGTGGTAAAACTCACCGTCACGCTGTCGGTATCTAGAAAGGCGGCCGTTATGGACTGCACTGATGTCAGTCTCCTGACCTCCCTCCTGACAAACGGATATGTCTTCTTGTACCTATTTCTGTCATACTGTGTTGGCATATTGACGTCCCTGCCAATAATTATTCGACAGCGACGCAGTGTGCTACAGAATTTTGCTAGCGAGTGTTGCTAGGTCTGACCTCTGTCCCTTGATCAGGGTAATGTGACCGGCGATATCGTGGTCCTTGAACTTCTCGACGGCGTATGTCAGGCCGTTGGAGATAGAGTCGACGTAGTTATTGTCTATCTGCTCCACATCGCCTGTCAGTACTATCTTGGTGTTCTCCCCTGCCCTGGTGATGATTGTCTTTAACTCGTGAACAGAGAGGTTCTGGGCCTCATCAATGATGATAAAGGCGTTAGCGATGGATCGACCGCGGAGGTAAGTAATGGCCTCAACCTCAAATATTCCCTTCTCGAAATAAAGCGAAATCATTGACTTACCGTTCCTGTCATTATCCGAGTTGAACAGGTATCCCAGGTTATCCAGGATTGGCTTGGTCCACGGGTGCATTTTCTCCTCGAATGATCCAGGCAGGAAGCCTATGTCATTTCCGAGTGGTTGAACCGGCCTTGAGACGACCAGCTGATTGAAGCCGCAGTTCTTCTCTAGCACGTGGTGGACGCCGGCCGTGAGGGCCAACAACGTCTTTCCAGTGCCGGCCGGACCGACCAACGTGACGAGCTTGATGTCCGGATCGAACAGCAGGTCAAAGGCAAATCGTTGTTCCTTGTTTCGGGACTTGACTCCCCAGATGGGACCGAATTCTGGAATGAGTGTTATCTGGCCTGAACGATGCCTACCAATAGCAGCTGACATATTTGGTGCTGACTTCATCACCACAAACTCGTTCGGATGTAGGTCTTCAAAGTCAGGGTGGCCATCGATAATGGCCATCTTCCTGTCCTCATATACTTTATCGACCACATCCTGTCCGACCGTCGCTCGACGGACGCCTGTGTATATTAGGCTCTTATTGGTGGTCACCCTATGCTTCAGGTAGTCATTGCACGGAATGCCTAGGACGTCACACTTGACGCGGAGGTTGATGTCCTTCGTGATTAACGTGACGTCATCGCCATGCTCCTGTATCAATTGGTACGCGTCTGACAGGATAATATTGTCAGCTATCGGGTTATCGATCAGCTCCTCTGGCATCTCGTCACTCATGTCTAACCTCCTGGTGATCTTGATGATACCACCATTTCGAAGGCAGACGCCGTCACTGAGTCTTCCCTGCTGCCTCAGGTTATCCAGGTGACGACTGACACGCCTGGCATTCTGTCCCACCTCCCCAGGATGTCCCTTTTTTCTGTCAAGCTCTTCTAGGACAACTAAGGGGATAACTACAGTGTTATCCTCAAAAGCAAAAAGTGATTCAGCATCATAAAGCAGCACATTCGTATCAAGACAGAATACTTTGGTCAAAACAGCATTCCTTTCCATCGTCTACTATAAATATTCTATTTTATTAATACACTTTCAAACACTGTTCTTAAAATTTAATTATAGGGGAGAAAAGCCGGATGGAAGACGACATATTGCCAAAGACAACGTGCTTTGGATTTCACGAAAAATTTAAGATAGAATGTCAGAAAACGCAGTGTAGGCAGTGGATTGCATGTGAGAGAGACATGAACTGCACTATCCTATCAGCTAGAAAGGGTCCAAAAACCCTTCAACAGATCGGCGATATCTTCGGTCTCACCAGAATGCGTGTCTGTCAGCTAGAAAAATCTATAGTCAAAAAAATAAAACAGAGAACTAAGTGAAGGTAATGGTGGACCCGGTGGGAATCGAACCCACGTCCGAAGTAGCATCAAGGTCAAGTCATTCACAAGTTTAGCCAGTCCATTCCCGGTCCAGCAAGGTAGCCACAAAAAACCCTCTTCCTATGTAGCCTCGGAAGTCCACCTGTTACAAAAGGTATTCACTTATCTCTAAGTGGGGTAATTTTGTACCAGGGAACCATTGTGATTTTTTATTTTCGCAGGACTTCTACCTGTTATCCGATATTGGGTATCAAGGCCATCGAAGGCCCCGCGACTACGCGGCTAGCGCGTGGACGGTGTAATTGCTATCATTGGCAATTATAAAATTAGAATTGGGTTTTAGGTCGCCTGTTCCATCGGACCACTTGCACTATCACTATCCACTACCCCGTCGAAACCAGTCGGGCCCATGAATCAAAATGTGCGGGGAAACCCACCTGCCTGCCGCACACAGGCACCCACCCATCAGAATGGGGATCCCCTTTTTAACTCAATCATTATCCCTAGTCGAAAGCGACGCCTTGACAAGATCACCAGACTTATTCTTCAAGAGGCGTAGCCCCTTTCTAACCCTGACTCCGGCCGACTTATTGCCGTTAGCGTTCTTGTGAACGTCTACCTCTAATGTTTCGACCAACGTCTTAATTTCAAACCACTGATCAATTATCTGCTGTCTCATAGTAAAGACTCCTTATCATTTATTATAAAATTACTTTACAATTACTGTAAACTCTTTTAGCTAGTTATTAATCCTGAAGACTCCCCAGTAATCTTATCCTCGTCAAATTCGTTAATACACTCACAAATAGTAAGCATCTTTTCCCGATCTTCAAGCTCAAGTGCCAATAATTTTATGATGTGTAAAATCTGTGGCTGCTTCACTCCAAAATTTATAATCTCAGTCACGATCTGGCGATTTAGGGTCATGTCGTCTGCCTGACGCTCTGACTTAGTTTTTCCATAAAATTTAGACATAACAGATAGTTCACCTCATATCGACTGACGACTAGTCATTTAAGCCGATGTATTCATCCCTAAAAAAGGGCTCCATCTTGTACAAGTTATCGCCAATAATTCGTAACAGCTTTCCCTCAGTTCTACCGTCGATAATATCAGTTGTTAATATCACGAAACTATTCCACTGCTTGTTCTCCATAATAAATTGTGTCTGTTCCCAAGTAGGAAGATCCACACTATATGCCTCCAAAATATCAACGAGCTTCTCTGAAAGTGTGAATTTTATATCATCCTTAGTTATAATTGATGAGGTATCCTCTTTATCATAAATGAACTCCGATGAGCACATGTCCGTAACACGGTGTATGACGGCGCAGTTGTTACACTTTACAATTTTTGGAATGACAGTGTCGTCATCATTTAAAATTGAAAACACTATAAATTTATGAAATACAGGATCAGGTCGACCCCTGAACTGTGGTAGGACGCAGTGACATTCAACTAAGTGCTTAATTCCTGCTGGCATTATTTTCCCTTAAAATTAAGTATCATGAATAATGGCGATGTTTAAAGAGTCTATTTTTTTCAAAAAAATATTAGAATATTTCACTGCCACGGGAAACAGCGCCGCGGGCGCCAGCGTCCTATCGACTTCTGGACATTTTACTGGCAGCTGGGCTGTCGAATTATCCTCCGTCACGCCCCATTTTATCGCAGCAGCCAGGAGATTAAGTGCTGCATCAAGCTCATCTATTGACATCTCACTGTTGTTGACGGCAGTGGAGCCAACGTTTATTAAAACGCACTTGCTTGATAGCGACCTAATCCTATCATTTAGTAAGCGAACTACTTCATGGTGTGATGACATTACCTTTCGGTGTAATTCCTGGAGGTGGAGACCTACATCCATCTCTGTGCTTCCGTTGACTAGCATGACTGAACCGTTATGACAGACTATTTTCTGGATGGTTCTGAGTTCACTAAATCTTGTCATTGCTATAATGTCTCCCTTAAGCGGTGTAATGATATCTGCTCCTAAAATTTTAGCAATGTCGGCTATAGAATTGACAGTTTTAATATTATCAATACCAAACGATATGGGAAGAACATCCAGGGTTTTTCGATCAACATTAACCTTTAATGTGTTTAAGACATCTGAACTAAATCCCCTGGCAAAGATTGCCATAGGCTCCCTTTCCCTGGTCGATTCCTGCAGTATTCCATCAATTTCGCCCAACGTTTCAACGACGCCATCGATCACCAAGCACTTACACCAATTTTTTTCCCACTTTTTTTCACCACCAAATGGTCCAATTGGAAGAATAAACGAAAAGTTATAACCACACCTGAGTTCTATAACAGTGTCGCCTGTCTTAGAGTTATCAATGAATATTTTTCCGTTCATTCCGGCCAGCTCAACTGCGGTTTTTACAACCCGTGAAATACTGTCATTAAACTTAAATGAAGAAAATAGCGCGACCATGTGATCACGTGTTAAAAATATCGGCTCTGATTGTGACACGTCAGTCAACGAGATTATTTGCCGGGCATCGACCAAGTCTATGATTGCAGCACCGGCACCAGGAACTAACAGCTCTGCTTCGTGGATACACTCAAGCAATATTCCTGCCAGCATAGAATCTATGCCACTGGTATTTGCATAAATGTGGTTGAGAAGGGTATAAATCCTCTTGCTTATAAAGATAGATCCACCACACTCTCGAATCACATGTAGGTCGTCTTGTGTGGCCGCACGTAGGGTGTTTAAAATTTTATCCAGCGAGCCTGTAATCGCATCTTTAAAAATTATTTTTGAAAAATTCATAAAAATGGCTCGCCTAATTAAGGCCCAGTCGATAAACTGTTATATGTAAGTCGTCAAGAACGATATTCAGCATTCCACAAATTATACACGATGGGTGATGAGAGTTTTTTGCATTTCAAAAATCTTTTTTTTGATAACCTTGTGGAGGCCAGGATTAATAATTAGTGCCCTTGGCATCAGCTCATGCCTAATATAATTTCTCATAAATGAGATGTCATCATTGCTCGGGTCGTTCACACACGGCACATCTTTTCTTTCACACCACTCTAGCAATGTTACTTTAGGTGTTGCCAAAAAAGGCCTAATAAATTTGTCTCGTTGTAGTGGGATCATCATTGGATTACCATGCAACGACGTAAAAATCCAATTTTCAACTGCATCGTCGAGATGATGACACGTAATAATGGGCAGCTGCGTCGCAGTATCAAAAAATTGATATCGACATTTTCTCCAGTAGTTCTCCCGTGATTCCCCAGGGGGTGGGGACTCCAAAATACTGGATATCGTCAATGGAATGTCATATTTTTTACAGTAGCTTGTCACCAGGGCCTGGGCGCCGCCTGCATGTGGCGTCCCGTGATTAAAGTGAAGTGCCAAAATATTTTTTTGGCCTCGCCTTAAAAAGTCCAAGACCGCCATTGAGTCAGGACCACCTGACACGGCAACTGAAACATTCCTTGGGACTTTAATAACTGTTCTAATCATTGCACATATTTGGTAGGGCGCCGGGGACTTGAACCCCGAACCTGCCGGTTATGAGCCGGATGCTCTGACCGATTGAGCTAGCGCCCTATGTTTACTATTATATCTGACTGTACACGATTTTACAAACGTAAAAATCTAACATTTTAATCCTACCATGTGTCCTCATGCCCAATCCAGTCCTTAAAGTCTTCACTGCCACCACGTGACTTCCAATCGGAATCAATGCACAACCTGGAGCTTATCCCACCACGAGCGTTAAAGAGCATCACGAGACGGAGGCGATGTGGTTGGTACGTTTCTATCAGGTCGTCATAGATGACGTTAATCATCCTTTCATACGATAAAACTTTATCCCGAAACTGAAAGAAGTACGTTTTTAGTGACTTAAGCTCAATGACATTTTTATCTGGATAGACCGTAATGTAGGCACAGGCAAAGTCAGGTTGGCCATTGACACCCTCGAATGTGACCTCAGGATTTTTAATTTTTATCTCATAAGCCTGGGTAGCGGGATTTTTTATCGATCTCAGGCACGATCGATCTGATAGACTATTTTTACTCATTTACCTAGCGTTTAATTGTCGCGCCACAGGTGATTCGCCGCGTACTTCAGCACCTCCTCGGCGGAGTCCTCGCTGTACCCATAATCGTCCATCAATGTGCCGATCATATCACCGTACTTCTTCTGCTGTTTTCTATCCCTCGTCTTAGACTTTGTGACGATCCGGGCAATCTCCCTAACGGATGACATCAGCTTGTTCTCAATTGCCTCTCGAAGGGGTCCATAGACGTTCCACCGGACCTTCTTTCCTCGCCTGAGGAGTGTGAACATGTAGCTGGTGACATCATTCCTAAAGCCCTCCTTGGCAGATCCTGTTATTCCAATCTGCTCCTCAATTGACTGCATGAACTTCTCATCTGGCTCCATTTCCTCGTTGGTTATCTTGTCCTTGACAGCCTGCTTATTGACAAATGCCTCGGCGTGGTCCAGGTAGTTATTGAAAAGCGACTCGGCCTGCTCGTCGTAGGCCGTAACAAACGCCTTCGTAATCTCCTTTTCGAGGATACTCAAGTACTCCTCATGAATTATCTTTTGGAGTAGTTCCAGGTACTTCGTCCGATCCTCCTCGGAGACCACCTGCTCCTTGACCTGCCTGACGAGCGACTCCCTGACTGAAATCGGTGTGATTATTTCCTTCTCGCTGTCTGACAGGGCACAGTCAATGGCCTTCATGATGAATCGAGTGGATATACCGCTCATCCCCTCATCCCTGGCCTCCTCTCGTAGGTCCTTAATGTCTATCTTTTTCACTCTTCCCTTCTCCACAATTGCATCGCCGTTATAAATTTTCATTTTAGTCAGGACGTCGCACTTTTGTGACTCCTTCAGCCTAGACATGACGGAGAACATAGATGCTATTTTGATGGAGTGTGGAGCAATGTGGGCATTGAAATCTGCGCCAGAGAGGATTTTCTGGTATATCTTAATTTCCTCATCCAGTTCCAAGCAGTATGGAACATTAATTTTAACAATCCTGTCCATAACAGCTTCATTAGTGTGATCTGACTTAAATCGATTCCACTCTGCCTCATTACAGTGTGACAGAATAACGCCGTCGAAGTAAATCATGGCATTTTTACCAGGAGATGGAACAGACTTTTCCTGGGTGGCTGTGAGTATAGTATGAAGGAATTCTGTCTCATTCTTAAAAATTTCTACAAATTCGACAATTCCTCTATTTCCAACATTAAAGGCACCATTGAGCGACAGGACCCTGGGATCGTCCTCTGGATACATGTCCAGCTTGGAGATATCCTCAGTCCCGATCAAGATTGACGTGTCCTGCGTATTGGCATCAATTGGTGGAACGACACCTATTCCACGTCGACCCCTAATAGAAAAGCTAGATGAGGTAACGGGAAAATCTTCGTACCTATTGTTGAGTTCCCCCTGCAGTCGAAACCTGCATGCCGGACATAGGTCACCCTCAATTTTTACGCCAAGCAACTCCTCGAACTTTTTCCTTAGGTTACGCGGAAGTAGGTGAAGTGGCTCCTCCCTGACAGGACATCCCTCCAGGTGATAAATGCGACTGTGACGTTCCAGGGCCTGCTTTGTCCTCTCCATCAGGGCAGACTTACCTGCTCCGACAGGTCCCATTAGCAGTAGAACCTGTCGTGACTCCTCTCCCCTCAAGCTTGCGGACTTGAGATATCTCATTATTTTAGCAATGGCATTTTCCATCCCAAAGAAGTGAGATGAGTAGTAGTCATAGGTGGGAAGGGAATTACCTTCAAATAAATTCTTACACCGAGGGTCGGACGAATCCATCCTGCTGACGCCGTGTAAAATAATAGCATCATAGAGGCGCCTGTGCGCTAGCTTAATAATTGTGGGATCATCTCGAATAAGGCTCAAGTACTCAATAAAAGATCCCTGGAACTTATCGTTTTTCTTATTTTGCCTCTGCTCTCTAATTATAGAGAGAAAATCAGTTTTAGACATTAGTGTGTATCCCTTACTATAAGTATATTATCCGAGAGCAGCAATTTTTAAAATTTTAAATCTCCCACGGATCATCTTCTATAACGGTGAAGAATTTAACGGGATCAGCCCAGAGGTCGGTTATGTTTTTACACACCTGCTCGGCATACTCTAAATCTAGTTCCCTGCCATCAAACTCGTGCTTTAAAATAAGCGTGTTGTCTGGCTTAATTACCTCTTCAATATAAACTTTTGGAATAGCGTTAAGGCCGACATTCCTGACCATATCATCCCTTATCAATTTCCAGCCGTCGTGATCTGAAACCTCATCGATAGTGTATGTGTCCTTCTTTAATGAGTAGCTAAATAGGTTCATTTCACGACAGCATTCCTCATCTAGGTACTCTCGTAAGAACGACTCATCGTGGTGAACTTCACGGGCGAAGAAACACTCCTCCAGGCCATGCTCGGCCGCTATTTTTTTAAAGATATTAAATCCCAAGTGATAGGGATTGATCCTCCCTATATGGGGCCTAATTACCTGATTGTGACTCTTGAGAAATGAGAGGTGGTACTCCTGTGGGATCCCCACCTCACTTAAAATACGATGGTGCCAAAATGAGGCCCAGCCCTCATTCATTATTTTTGTCCTAGCCTGTGGGATAAAATAGTTGGTCTCATCAATAACAATTCCAATTATATCCCTCTCCCATTCCTTGAGATGCCTCCCATTTTCCTTTATGAAGCATAGGATATCATAGTCAGGCTCCAGGGGAAGCCTGTCAATATCAAAATCGCTAAACTTTCCAGTGCTGTCGCTGTTAATAAGCTTGATGTACTTCTTTCGCAGCTCTTGGTGCGTTATTTTGGGAGCATGTGGAAATCTTCGACATTGGTACTTGATACTGTGGGCGGCATCCAGGATCCTCTCTACTCCACTCACACCTATCCCGGGATCCTCCACATACCTTCTAATCCTAAGGGCGGCCGTCCTAAATTTTGATATCGCATTCTCAGGATCCGTATGGGCAAAATTTATATTATTCTTAAAAAAATCTGAGTGTCCTACACAGTGAGCCATAGTGAGAACGTGCATTGCCATGTCGTTCTCTCGCATTAAGTAGGAGATGCTTGGGTTGGAGTTTATTATCATCTCATAGGGCAATCCCTCCATTCCAGCATTGTACCTGAAGTGTGTCTGTTCAAAACTCTTACCGAAGCTCCAGTGGTGATAGTGTGTCGGTAGGCCCACATATGCCATGTTACCGATCATATCATAGTAGTCACACATCTCATAATCAATTGGATACCAATCTAGGCCATATGACCTTGCCAATTTTCCAATTTTTTTATCCCACTTTTCCAGCTCCTCAAATGTCCACTTAGTCATATATCACCCCCAAATATCTTCTTAAATGAGGGCCATATATCAGCTGAGGTATTCAGCTTTAACAGTTTAAAATTTTTAGAGACTAGGGGTTGATAATTTTTATATGTGTCTGAGTGCTCCCTCCCGAAGGACTCAGACTCAGGTGTAATTTCACAAAATGAATAAACCTGGCACTTTTCAATTAATTTTCTAGTTTCCACCATGCACTTATCGTGATCCTCAGGCCAGTTATCGCCGTCCGAGCAGTGAAAGCCGTAGATATTCCACATGCTTGTATGGAATCTTTTTTCGACTATATCATCCATTAGCTCCAGCGCGGGGGAAATCCATGTACCACCTGACGGCGCTCGTGAAAAGAATTCCTCTTCCGACACCTCTTTTGCAGTGATCGTGTGTGATATAAAAACAATCTCAATATTGTCATACTTGTACCGTAAGAACTGATACACTAAGAAGTAAAAGCTTCGAGCAATGTATTTTTTTTGGGTTGACATGCTACCCGAAACATCCATTATAAAAAAGACTACGGCGCTGCTGTTCTCCTTTGGTTTTGACTTATAATGCTTGTACTTTAAGTCACTGTCATGAAATGGAAATCTCTCATCCTCTTCCTCATCATACGCACCTGACCTAGTGGAGGAAAGCTTTCTTTTTATCTTATTTTTTAAGGTTAACTTTTTGGACAGCCTGGTCCTAAGTCCCTGGCGTCGATGTCCTCGCCACTTTGGCTTTTTCTCAGTTACGAATCTAAACTTCTTTTTTTCCAGTTCTGGAAGCTCTAAATTCTCGAATAAGTGTTCAGCTAATTCCTCCAGCGTAAGCTCGACCTCGTAATACTCATCACCGGGCTCATTACCACCGTGCCTACCCCTTCCTGATTCCTTCTTTTTGGCCTGGCCGACCTTTTGTCCTTTTTTGATATTTTTACCAGGTGCCGAGGCCACCTGCTTGTTATGACTACCTTCACCGTAGATAAACCTGAACTCTTTAATACCCTTGACAGGGATTAAGATTTTCTTCTTGCCATCCTTGCCAATAATAGACTCTTCAGCAACTATATGCTGAATTCCGTCCTTTATTGCCTTGTTAATTTTTTGTTTGTGACGACGCCTATCCGTAGCAGACCTATCAGAAGTTGATTTATGCTCCCGAAAAATTGACATAAATAATCACTGGGCGAGTATTGAGAAAAAAGTTTTAATCAAAAGACCTACTGTAGAAGCTCCAATTAACCACAATAAACGTGTAACGTTATTCTTCCACTGTGTTAAACGATCGATCTCGATGAGAATGTCAGTCTTTTTGTCTGTCCACTTTTCCAACTCTTTGTCCCTGGCTACTATCCAGAGCGAAATTTCCTTATGTCTGTCAATAATAGGAAGAAGCTGCACCTCAAATTTTTCGTGATCGATCAGTCGAATTTCAGCCTCCCTGACTTTTGCTAGAACACCAATGTTCGGATCATACATAGCCTCAGACATCTTTCTTATATCTGTCTGAAGTTCTTCTTGTCCAGTCTTTATGTGTGCAATCTCTATCATCAGCTTGTCGAATCCACCATTAAGGGCAGATGCCGATGATAATAAATTTTCAATAGCCATAAGCCGATTATTCAGAATAGTATCATCAGATGCCATGAGAAACCCCTCAATATGATGTCAATATTAATTATCAACTTTGTATATTTTGACTTCTCATATTGGCTACTAAATGTGAACTCGACTGAATTTTTTCGCCACCCACACCAAATATGATCTGGCAGTCAATCTGTTGACAAATATCAAACTCTGGCACTGTTGAGGAGTCAACTCTGTCGCCACCCTTGGTGAAATAACTGGGCTTAATAAGCTCAAGCGCTCCTATCACAGTTGGAGTACCATCATCCCATGTAGTGACAGCACCTACGCCTCGGAGGCCTGCCATTATTTCCATCCTCTCATCAGAGGGCATAAAAGCATAGCCCTTCTTTCTCAAAAGAAAGCCATCGCCATTGACGACGATAATTACCATTGACTTTTCTTCCTTAGAGGCCAGCCTGACAGTTTCGTTAATACACCGAAGGTGGCCAACATGCATGGGATCAAAGCCCCCTGATGTTAGGTAAATTTTTCCACCACTCTCTTTAAACTTTAAGCTAGTCAAGTGGGCGTCCAGCTCATTTATATCGTGCCATATCATCTAAAAGATATTTTTCTTTAATCTAAACTGCATTTAGAATACAGCTCAAGCCCCTAGTATTAATAATAATATAAGATAGAAAGATCGAATGTTTAATTAAGCATACCTTTTTATCTCATCGCTTATTCTTTTACTGTATTTCTTCATAAAAAACACCTTATTGGGTGGCTCCGGCCTCTGAAGTGGGAACATGTTAGCCTCCACGGGCAACTTATTACCCTTTTTCTGATTACAGTTCCTGCATGCCGTCACTAGGTTACACCAAGAATTAATTCCTCCACGTGACCTGGGGACGACATGATCCAGCGTGAGGTATGAAACCTCAAAGAAGTCGCCGCAGTACTGACACTGGTTATCGTCCCTCAGCAAAATATTTTTTCTTGAGCATGAAAATTTTATGTGTTCGTATCTTACGAACCTCTTAAGAACTATTACCGCTGGAACCTGCCACGCTTTTTTTGCTGATCTAATGAACTTTTGATAGGCTTCCACTACAAATGCCTTTCCAGTTATGACCAACGTAATTGCATCACGCCATGATATAATGTCTATAGGCTTGTAGGATGAATCCAGCTTTAGAGTGACCGTGTTAGATAGCATTAAGTGATCCTGTCGAGTTAAGGACAATATAATTATTGTCATAATTCAACTGGCTCGGGTTCATAAAATAAAAAGGTCCACAGTCAGGCGCTCAAGTATTTTTAATATCACATAGTTATTAGCATGTGGAAGCGCTGGAATATTTTTTCATTTTTTATGCTTTCATTTTGCCTGGTGGGGTGTAAAAATATGCCAGGTAATTCTAGAGATTTGGATGTCTATGACTCTTTTGTCCACCTAGAAATAAGCACCAGCGTTACATCTGATGGTGAAATATGGGAGAATAGGCTTGGTCTTGGATCCGGTGCCATTATTAAAAGTGACTTGAATAGCACACTGGTCCTTACGGCTGCTCATATCTGCATTCCACAATCGTTAGACGTCGATCCAGAGAACAATATAATGAGCCTAATAACGGCGACAACATGGCATGACGAGAGGTTTTTCTTGACAATAACAGGAATTGATATGGTCAATGACCTCTGCATGCTGGAGACGGGTTTTACCGGACTTCCATACATAAAAATTTCTAGGATACTACCTGTTCCTGGTGACGACGTGTATAATCTTGCGGCACCTTACGGAATATTTGGTAATAAATTCGTGCTCAGCTTTAAAGGGACATATTCAGGTAAAATAATGGATGATGATGAGCAGGTGTACACCATACCGGCAGCCCCAGGCTCGAGCGGATCGCCAGTATTAAACAGTCGTGGTCACTTAATAGGTATCATTCACTCATCGACCAGCGTAATGGAGACGATAGCAATCGGTCCCAGCACGGAGGCTACACTGGATTTTGTGTCTGGTTTTTAACGGTGCTTAATCTCGTTAATGAGAACTTCCAGCTCAGCGCTGTTAAATGTATTTTTTAGGCGGGCCGCTTCATGCTTAATAAGCACACGCCTATCCGTGGCCTCTTTTAAAAGCTCGACCTTTTGTTCGCTAGATTCGTGACCTTCGTCCACCTCACCCAGCAAAAAATTCCTTGTTAGCTCTCGCCAGTCAATTTTATCGGACATGTGTAAAATTCTCCTACTATTAATTAGGAGCTACACGACCTTTTATTTACATGCTAGAGTCAACTGTGTCAATTTCAGCGTCAGCAGTCTCGAACAGACTCTTAATCTTTCCGCCAAACTGAACTGATATTGCAATACAGACGATAGCGATTGCCACAAGTATAATGACATACTCGGTCATGCCCTGCCCACGTTGGTCTTTTATTAAATTTATCATAAAAATAAGTAAAAGGGAATAGCTTTATTGTTTAATAATTGGACTATTTTAACAGTTATGCAACATTTAAGGCGCTTCTTGCGGCGGTTCGCTATCGATTAGGGCATTTTTTAAAGATTGCCAGTGCTCGCCGGTAATTCCATTTGGAACACCACCACTTTTTTCCTCTAGCGAGTTAATTGCACTAGTATATTTTTCCCAGGACGACCTCTTCAGTCCTCCAGAAGTTACGTTATGCAGCATATCAGCTAATTTGACTCGTAGCGGAAGTGGATGAGAGGGATCTCCGGCCAAATTAAGTAGGTAACCAGTATAATCAGTCCCTGGAGCATGTGTAAGTGCCCTTACCGCATTTATAATTTTCTCTTTATCGATCGACTTATCTTCCGCAAATTTAATCCAATCGCTCAGTTCATGCTCCGTCGCTGTCCCTTTTCTAGGAGCGTCCTCGAATGTATCATGAAAAAGTCCTACGAGGCAGGCATTTTTATCACTGCCATAATACCTGCTAATAATTTGTGCCACAGCTATAGGATGCGTGTGGTAAGGCTCACCTGTTCTCCTAATCTGAGTCGAGTGTGCTATCATTGCTGTAGCGATTGCATCCATCCTATCGGTGGGCTTAAGTCCAGGACACACAGACTGGATCTCCTCGGGAGACATCTCTTTAAGTATTTGCTGGACATACTCCCGAAGTAACTTTGGCATTTTAAAATTTTTCAAATGTCACAACGACACGCATGTCAGCATGGCCGCTGGTGCCCTGAAGCTTTACTTTAATATTGTGTTTGGTAGACTCCCACGTCCTATTTTTTTCTATTTCCCTAAAATCGTATACTCCCTCTTGCATCATTGCCGTTATAGCAATACCGCAGCGATGTATTACGTAGCTTGGATCTGGTATAAAACCAGCAGTGGGATTAGGAAATTCAGGCCACACGTGAATGTGAGGCCAGCGGGGCATTCTATGGAAGCCAATACCGAAGAGGCATCCTTCTGCGCGATCTCTAGCAGATTCCATAGAAATAATTATAACATCGCGAGAGCCTAGTTAGAAATAATGAACAAATCGTTGACAACACGATGTGCCTCAAGGCAGCTAGCGGCCACATCATCCTGGAACATGTCCTCTATTCCATCATCACACTTTACTAATTTAGTCTCATCTATTATGTCAGATGAAAGCAGGTGGGAACCATTAGTGGAAATGGCGTTAAAGTCATCCTCTGGCAGGAATGGTATTTTAGTAAAAATCTCTTTAAAGTCATAGGTTTGGACAGTCGAATTGCCGTCACTCTCTAGTGTCTGTGCTGTCACGGTTCCCATTATCGATACCAGCGATATCGTTATGGAAAATGCAAAAAAACCTATAACTATATAGTTAAATCCTCTGGTCATATTATATCCTGTTTGGCTTATTGGCGGGAGGGGTAGATAATGTCGGGCGGGAAGATATAAGAAAATGCCTTCAACATCTCGGCGGCGCCGCTTGCCGCTCGGTCCTCTAGGTAGCCCCCCACATCAGTATGAGGATACTTATCCAGCTCGCCAGTTAACATCTGCTTAAAGTGTACTAATTCGTGTGCAGATGACCTAAGGATATCTGGCAGGGCTCGCCCGCCGCCCAGGACTTTTATGACATGGGCGGCGGGCGAGAAATTGGCAGTCGTCCGAATGCCAGCACTGTTCCTGTCGGCCACAATAATAATAGCCTGTGGACAGCACATGTTTAGATAGTCCAGCGCAAAAGTAATAAAGGCATGAAGCAGGTCCTGCTCCAGCCTTGGAAGTTTCACTCCTCGCTGAATTATTAACACTGGGGCTTTGGGACTAGCTGTCTACTAGCATCCGCCAGACAGCAGGACGAAGGCTGCTGCTCCAACGGCGGCACCGGCTGCAACTAACTGCACCGGTCGGCTCCAGCCGAGTGGATTTAACCTGCTTAAAAGATTTCTGATGTCCATTTCTAATACTCCTGTTAAGATTAATCATTAATAATGCCGGCCATCTCCAACCAACGGGGATCCACCGACTCACTAACTGCAACTTCCTCGGTCTCGGTGGCTCCGAGTATTAACTCCTCACCAGGCGACTCCTCGCCTCCGGTAACCATGGCCTCACCCTCCAACCAGTAACCCTGTAGGTCGTTCCTGGCATATGTGGTGGGATAGGATTCTAAAAAGTCGGCCAAAGCGTCATTCTCGACCTCGCCAAAGGCCCAGTTCCTGAC
>Ga0080013_1003536_pt1 | contig 16342 bp, 4 predicted proteins | sample ETNvirenome_6_85_FD_69236 | JGI IMG/M metagenome (GOLD analysis project Ga0080013, IMG submission 69236) | Marine viral communities from the Pacific Ocean - ETNP_6_85 (SPADES assembly) (version 2) | ecosystem: Environmental > Aquatic > Marine > Oceanic | place: Pacific Ocean | collected 2013-06-19 | reverse complement strand
GAACACTAATGCGGCCTCAAATCTACAGTACAGCTTCTTTTCGATTCAAGATGGGATATACACATAGTACACCTTATGATTATTCGGAAAATTCAGTACTAATTTTCGGGAATTAAAAAATGAGAGAATTTAATTTAAGCAAAATCAAAGCGGCCGGAACAACGGTGGGAGATCTTTACTTTCCTCAAACGGAGCTTCTGTTGCCGTTTGAGGGAACAAATGGCGCAACGACAACGAGCGATTTAAGCAATAATAACCTATCCTTAGGTTTTGGGGGGACAGCTCAAATTTCAACAGCCCAGAGTAAACTCGGTAGCAGTAGTCTTCTTTTGGATGGTAATAGTGATTATTTGACTTTTGATCTCCCTACGCTATCGAGTACGTTTACCGTTGAGTTTTGGTTTCGAGCTAGTACGTTGTCTGGTAATAGATCTATGATAACTAATTATGGTGGATCCACTACTGGGTGGTGGATTCAATACACTAATAGTTACCTGAAGGTCGGTTTCGCTGGGAATAACGCACATATAGCAAGCACCACTACTCTTAGTACTGATACTTGGTATCATGTTGCTCTTTCCGGATCGGCTGGGAGTTATAAACTTTTCTTAAACGGCACCCAAGAAGGCAGTACTTACACCGGATCAACCCAGTTGGCTGGCAGATCTGAGGCGTCGATTGGAGCCTTGTACTCTGGCGGTTACACCAGTCTTTTTCATGGCTATATCGACGATATGAGGGTGACAAGTGGCGTTGCTCGATATACGTCAAACTTTACCCCTCCGACAACTGCTTATTTAACTTCCTCCGGAGATGTCAACAAACACATCGTCGTGAACTCAACCGCCGATGGTGTTGCGATCGGAACGGGCGGGATAAACCAAGCGCGGATTGCAAAAGCTTGGGCACATTTTGATGCAACTGGAACAGCCGCGATTAAAGATTCCTATAATATATCTAGTCTAACAGATAGAGGCACGGGCTTATTTACCCTTACTTTTTCGACAGCTATGAACAATGTTTATTATACTGCGGCTTCATCAGTTGGTTCCGGAGGGGCGTCGAGTTCGATAGCCGCCTGTCAGCCTCAACAAAATTCTATAACTGCTACTGACTATGTTTTTTCTACATATTATACTAATTCGTCGTCTTCTGGCAATTGGGATCACGTATTCAATACAATAACGTTTTTCGGGAATTAAAAATATGGCTTTTAACAAACCAGATATAACACAATTAAGCGCTTTAGGAAGCACGGTGGGAGACGTTTACTTTCCTCAGACGGAGCTTCTTTTGCCGCTTAACGGATCTAATGGAGCTACTAGTACTTCAGATCTTAGTAATAGGAATAATACCTCCTCTTTCTCTGGCAACGCTCAAATTTCAACTGCTCAAAGTAAATTTGGAGGCAGTAGTTTAGCTTTTGACGGTAGTGGAGACAAAATAACAATAGGAGACAGTTATTGGAACGATGCCATAAGCACTGTCGACTTTACCATAGAATATTGGCTACGACTTAACGTACAGAATGCGACCCATAGACTTATAACAAATTATACCGGAAGTACTAACGGTTGGGGGATGTACTACAGCTCTAGCAACTATGTTGACTTTTTCTGGTATCATAGCAGTAGCTGGTACTACTTGAATAACGTGACAGGCGGGACAAAAAGTGTTATTCCTAATGATACTTGGACTCATGTCGCTGTGACGAGACATGGGGATACTTGGAGATTGTTTTTAAATGGTACAGCTGAAAATACAAGAACCAGTCTTGCTCATACAATCGTTTCTAGTAGCCAAAATGAATTAACATTTGGAGTTAGACCTGACACTGGCGCGCAAGGAGCGAACGCGTATGTTAATGATCTTAGAATAACCGTTGGCGAAGCACGCTATACGTCTAACTTTACTGCGCCAACAACCGCCCATTTAACTTCGGCCGGAGATGTAAACAAGCAGATCATTATTAATTCCGCCGCTGATGGTGTGGCGATCGGAACGGGCGGGATAAACCAAGCGAGGATTGCAAAAGCTTGGGTGAATTTCGATGCGGATCCCAGCGTGAGCATTAGACAGAGCTATAACGTTTCAAGTATTACGGATACGGCAACAGGAAGGTTTACTATTAACTTTTCGACCGCAATGTTAGATGCTGATTATTGTTTCTCGGGTTCAGGAGGAAACCAAACCGGGACAACTTCGGGAGGTCGTATGGTCGGTCCAGACGGAACAAAAACAACGTCTGCTTTACCTGTCAGATATGTTACGTGGGGGAGCACTGGCACTAGGAACGTTTATGATAATGATTATCACTGTCTTATAGTTTTCGGGAATTAAAAATGAAAAAATTATTTCTAACTACTGTGTTGATTTTCTGTGGGTGTAAATCTGTAGATGAACAAGGTAGATTAGAAAAAATTAGAATCGCCGTACCAGCCTTTTTTCAAATAGAAATGGATTATTATAAAGATGAAGAAAATAAGGGTAAACTTAAAGATACAGTTAATGGTTATCCGAGATTAATGGAAAGGACAAAATGAGTTTTAACAAACCAGATATAACACAATTAAGCGCTTTAGGAAGCACGACGGGGGATGTTTACTTTCCGCAGACTACGCTTTTGCTGCCGTTCGACGGAGCGAATGGAGCGACAACAACGAGCGATTTAAGCAATACTAACGCTACGGTTACTTTTAATGGGACTGCTCAAATATCTACAGCGCAAAGTAAGTTCGGGGGCAGCAGTCTTTTGTTGGATGGGGACAGTGATTATTTAACCATAGCAGCTAGTAGTAATCTTTCTTTCGATGCAGATTTTACAATAGAATGCTGGGTAAAAACAAGTAACTCTGCTATAGACACTCAGTACAGACGAATTTTCATGCTTGGGTCGTCAGGACTCGCAGATAATTTACAAATTGTTTTCGTTTCATCCAATTACGGTGACGTTTATACTAATACCGCTCTAATTACAGGAAATATAACCTTAGCAGATGGAAACTGGCATCATATAGTGCTCTGTAGAAGCGGAACAAATTTAAGGTATTTTGTAGATGGTGTTCAGAGTGGCTCCACCGCGACCACTTCTCAAAATTTCACAGGGGGCGCAGATGAGGGTGTTTGGATTGGAAAATATGGGGCCGGGGCCGGGCACTTCGATGGCTATATCGACGATTTCCGTATTACGAAAGGTTTAGCGCGTTATACATCTAATTTCACTCCACCGACTTCTGCTCACTTAACTTCCGCCGGAGATGTTAATAAGCAGATCATTATTAATTCCGCCGCTGATGGAGTTGTAATTGGAACGGGCGGGATTAACCAAGTGAGGCTCGTAAGAGCTTGGGTGAGTTTTAACGGAACGGGAACGGTGGCAATTAGAGATAATTATAATGTTAGCAGCGTAACAGATACGGGAACAGGAAATTTCACGTTAAATTTTTCATCAGCAATGACGGATACAAACTATTGCGCTGTTGGGATGAGTGACGCAAATAACGGCGAGAATATAACCGTGCAAGATTCGATATTAACAACTACTACGCTAGGCATAGTTACTATAGCCTCTAATGGTACGGTTGTTGCGGATTCCACTATGAATAATGTGGTAATTTTCGGGAGTTAAAAAACAAAACGAAAGTGTAATTAGAGTTAAGGAATGGCAACGGAAATTAAAAGATTAAGGCCGGAAAGCATAAGGACAACGGGAGCGTTAGCTAACGATGTGTTAGTCGTCAGCGGCGGCCAAACCGCCTTTGTCAACGAATTGTTTGTTTCGGGGCTTAATATAGGGACTTCTTCTTCTATTGCTGGAGCGAAATTACAGGTAGTTGGAGATATTGAGATATCAGGAAGTATATTTCAAAGCGGCGATTTATTTACAGCTTCAGATACGGGATTAGCGGTCGATCTTGGCACGACTGGCCAATCATTATTAGCAGACATTAGTACCGTTTCAGGCTTGATTACCAGCAATGATTCCGAAATTGCAGCTTTACAGACAGCGACCGGAAGCCTACAGACTCAAGTAACGGCTAATGACGGAGATATTTCCACAAACGCAGGAAACATTTCAACGAACGCAAGTAATCTCGTAATAACAGGTCAAACATTAACAGCAAACATAAACACAGTTTCTGGTTTAATCACTGATAACGATGCAGAGCTTAACGCTCTGAGAACTGCTACCGGAAGCTTACAGACTCAAGTAACAGCTAACGATGGAGACATCTCTACAAACGCAGGAAATATTTCCACGAACACTTCGAATATTTCAACGAACACTTCGAATATTTCAACGAATACTTCGAATATTAGCACAAATACTAGTAATATTTCGACCAACTCGTCGAATATTTCCACTAATGCGAGTAATCTTGCAACAACAGGCCAAACACTACAGAGCCAAATAACGAGTAATGATAGTGATATTAGCACAAACGCTGGTAATATATCAACTAATACTAGTAACATTTCTACTAATACGTCAAATATTTCGACGAACACAAGTAACATTTCGACCAATTCGTCAAATATTTCTGCCAACGCTAGCAATCTAGTTGTTACCGGACAAACACTACAATCACAAGTAGACAGTAACGACATAGAACTTAGCGATTTGAGAACAGCTACTGGAAGCCTGCAAACTCAAGTAACAAGTAACGATACAGATATTTCTGTTTTGCAAACGGCGACAGGGGTTCTCGACTCCACAACCGTAAAGACCACTACAGATCAAGCTATAGCAGGAGATAAAACTTTTACTGATTTAGTAACCATCAATAACTTAACTGTTACTGGAATAGAAACGATAGTAAGCACTACTAACTTAAATGTTAAAGATAATATTGTATTAATTAATAGCGGTGAAGCTGGGGCGGGGATTAGTTTAGTATCCGGAGGCTTAGAAATTGATAGAGGTAGCGAGACTAATGCAAATATTTTGTTTAACGATTCGACGGATCAATTCGAACTAAACTTTCCCATAGCTACAGAAGGCGATTTGGTTGCTACTGCGACAAACCTTGCTTCAACTGGTCAAACACTCCAGACGCAAATTACAAGTAATGATTCGGATATTAGTTCGTTAACTACCAATCTCGTAACGACCGGTCAAACTCTGCAGACGCAAATTACCTCCAACGATGGGGATATATCTACTTTAACCTCTAATCTTGTTACGACGGGTCAAACCTTAACGACAGATATCGGGACAGTTTCGGGTCTTGTCACAAGTAACGATACGGAGCTTAGCGATCTAAGGACAGCTACCGGTAGCTTACAAACACAGGTAACCTCAAACGATAGTAATATTTCAACTTTGCAAACCGCTACTGGAAGTTTACAGGCTCAAGTAACGGCTAATGATGGAGATATTTCGACCAATTCGTCAAATATTTCCACTAACGCAAGTAATCTAGTTACTACGGGTCAAACGTTACAGACTCAAATCGCTTCTAACGATTCGGATATTAGTACTTTAACGAGTAATTTGGTTAGCACAGGTCAGATATTAACTACGGACGTAGCCATCGTTTCGGGCCTCATTACCAGTAATGATACGGAGCTTAATGACCTTAGGACTGCAACTGGAGTCTTAAAAACAACCACGGACGATACTAGCGGCAATCTTATTACGACAGGTCAAACCTTAACGACTAATATAGGAATAGTTTCTGGGCTAATAACAAACAATGATACTGAGCTTAGCGCCCTTAGGACGGCGACCGGTAGCCTTCAAACTCAGATAACCTCTAACGATAGTGATATATCAACGAATACTAGTAGTATTTCCACTAACGCATCGAATATTTCTGCCAACGCAAGTAATCTCGTAACAACTGGGCAGACTTTACAGACCCAAATTACAAGTAACGATAGTGATATCTCAACTTTAACAACGAATTTAATTAGTACCGGCCAAAGTGTAACCAGTGAGATAGCGATTGTTTCGGGGCTCACCACTTCGAATGATACTGACATTGCCAATCTCACGACCAATCTGGTAACAACTGGTCAGACGCTTCAAACGCAAGTTACCAGTAACGATTCGGACATCTCGACTTTGACAAGTAATCTTGCAACGACCGATGGTAATTTAATTACAACCGGTCAGACTCTGCAAACGCAGATTACCAGTAACGATTCTGATATATCCACGTTGGATTCCACCACAGTCAAGCTGACATCCGACCAAACCATCGCGGGTAATAAAACCTTTAGTGATACAGTAACCGTCACTGATTTAAACGTAACGGGCACCCAAACTACTATAAGCACTACTAATCTTGCTATTAAGGATAATCTTATTGAGATTAATAGTGGCGAAACTGGGACTGGAATTTCCTTAATTTCGGGGGGTGTAACCATAAACAGGGGGAGCGGCGAAAGTGCAAACATTCTGTTCAATGATTCAACTGACCAATTTGAACTGAACTTCCCTATAGCCACAGAGGGCGATTTGGTTGCGACTGCGACAAACTTGATCACCACCGGTCAGACTTTACAGACACAAATCACCAGTAATGACGGGGACATATCGACTTTAACCAGTAATTTATCTACCACCGACAGCAATCTGGTAACAACCGGTCAAACACTCCAGACACAGATAACGTCTAATGATGGAGATATTTCAACCCTGACAAGTAATCTGTCAACAACCGATAGTAATCTTATAACGACCGGTCAAACCTTACAGACGCAGATTACAAGCAACGATTCAGATATCTCGACGTTGACAACCAATTTAATTTCAACTGGAACAATTGCAGATGATATTAGTGGCAATTTAATTACAACGGGTCAGACGTTACAAACCCAAATTACTTCTAATGATTCCGATATTAGCACTATAACAAGTAATTTGATTACGACGGGACAAACATTAACTACTGACATAACAACTGTCTCAGGTTTAATCACGAACAACGATACGGAACTAAGCGATCTCAGAACCGCAACCGGCGTATTAAAAACATCGACCGACACCAACGCGACTAACCTGATCGCAACGGGACAGACCCTGCAAACGCAGATTACAAGTAACGACTCGGATATCTCGACGTTAACAACCAATTTGATTTCGACAGGAACGATTGTAGACGACATTAGCGGCAACCTAATCACAAGCGGTCAGACACTTCAGACCCAGATAACCAGTAACGACGGGGATCTTTCCACGTTAACAACTAATTTAATCACTACGGGACAAACGTTACAAACGCAAATAACCAGTAACGATGGAGATATAACGTCTTTAACCTCTAATCTTGTTACGACGGGTCAAACCTTAACGACAGATATTTCAACGAACGCAAGTAATCTCGTAATAACAGGTCAAACATTAACAGCAAACATAAACACAGTTTCTGGTTTAATCACTGATAACGATGCAGAGCTTAACGCTCTGAGAACTGCTACCGGAAGCTTACAGACTCAAGTAACAGCTAACGATGGAGACATCTCTACAAACGCAGGAAATATTTCCACGAACACTTCGAATATTTCAACGAACACTTCGAATATTTCAACGAATACTTCGAATATTAGCACAAATACTAGTAATATTTCGACCAACTCGTCGAATATTTCCACTAATGCGAGTAATCTTGCAACAACAGGCCAAACACTACAGAGCCAAATAACGAGTAATGATAGTGATATTAGCACAAACGCTGGTAATATATCAACTAATACTAGTAACATTTCTACTAATACGTCAAATATTTCGACGAACACAAGTAACATTTCGACCAATTCGTCAAATATTTCTGCCAACGCTAGCAATCTAGTTGTTACCGGACAAACACTACAATCACAAGTAGACAGTAACGACATAGAACTTAGCGATTTGAGAACAGCTACTGGAAGCCTGCAAACTCAAGTAACAAGTAACGATACAGATATTTCTGTTTTGCAAACGGCGACAGGGGTTCTCGACTCCACAACCGTAAAGACCACTACAGATCAAGCTATAGCAGGAGATAAAACTTTTACTGATTTAGTAACCATCAATAACTTAACTGTTACTGGAATAGAAACGATAGTAAGCACTACTAACTTAAATGTTAAAGATAATATTGTATTAATTAATAGCGGTGAAGCTGGGGCGGGGATTAGTTTAGTATCCGGAGGCTTAGAAATTGATAGAGGTAGCGAGACTAATGCAAATATTTTGTTTAACGATTCGACGGATCAATTCGAACTAAACTTTCCCATAGCTACAGAAGGCGATTTGGTTGCTACTGCGACAAACCTTGCTTCAACTGGTCAAACACTCCAGACGCAAATTACAAGTAATGATTCGGATATTAGTTCGTTAACTACCAATCTCGTAACGACCGGTCAAACTCTGCAGACGCAAATTACCTCCAACGATGGGGATATATCTACTTTAACCTCTAATCTTGTTACGACGGGTCAAACCTTAACGACAGATATCGGGACAGTTTCGGGTCTTGTCACAAGTAACGATACGGAGCTTAGCGATCTAAGGACAGCTACCGGTAGCTTACAAACACAGGTAACCTCAAACGATAGTAATATTTCAACTTTGCAAACCGCTACTGGAAGTTTACAGGCTCAAGTAACGGCTAATGATGGAGATATTTCGACCAATTCGTCAAATATTTCCACTAACGCAAGTAATCTAGTTACTACGGGTCAAACGTTACAGACTCAAATCGCTTCTAACGATTCGGATATTAGTACTTTAACGAGTAATTTGGTTAGCACAGGTCAGATATTAACTACGGACGTAGCCACCGTTTCGGGCCTCATTACCAGTAATGATACGGAGCTTAATGACCTTAGGGCTGCAACTGGAGTCTTAAAAACAACCACGGACGATACTAGCGGCAATCTTATTACAACAGGTCAAACCTTAACGACTAATATAGGAATAGTTTCTGGGCTAACTACTTCGAATGATACCGACATTGCCAGTCTTACAACCAATCTAGGAACGACGGGTCAAACTCTTCAGACGCAGATAACCAGTAACGACTCAGATATATCGACGTTAACATCCAACCTTATATATACTGGATCGCTTGTGGATGACATTAGTGGAAACTTGATAACAACTGGTCAGACCCTTACGACCAATATTAATACCGCCTCTACCAATTTAGTTACCACGGGTCAAACGTTACAAACGCAAATTTCCTCTAATGATGGAGATATTACCAATCTCACCACCAATCTCATTACTACTGGTCAAACGCTCACGAGTGAGATAGGTACAGTATCGGGGCTCATTACTGATAATGATGCAGAAATTACTGCTTTGTTGGCAGCTACCGGTGAACTTAAGACGGACACCAACACTAACGCTTCTAATCTCGTAACAACGGGCCAAACTTTAACTTCTGAGATAGCTATCGTTTCGGGAATTGCAGGAGCTCATACTGATGTGTCAGCGTTGAGCGGTAAGGTGGATGATATTAGCGGCAATCTTATAACCACTGGCCAAACCTTACAGACTCAGATTACGAGTAACGATACAGACATTTCTAATTTAACCGCTAACTTAATTTCCACGGGGAGCATCGTTGACGATATAAGCGGTAACTTAATAACTACTGGTCAGACTTTACAGACTCAAATCACTAGTAATGACTCAGATATCTCAACACTTACATCCAATTTGATTTCTACGGGAAGTGTGGTCGATGACATTAGCGGGAATTTAATTACTACAGGTCAAACTCTCCAGACCCAAATCACGAGCAATGATGGAGATATTACTAACCTAACCAGTAACCTTATCACTACTGGTCAAACCCTGACTACAGAGATCACTACAGTATCCGGTCTAATTACTGATAACGACGGTGACATTACGGCGTTAAAGGCCGCTACGGGAGTACTCAAGACTTCCACAGATAATAATACCACTAATCTCATTTCAACTGGAGCAATTGTTGATGACATTAGCGGTAATCTAATTACAACGGGACAAACTCTTCAGGTACAAATTACTTCGAACGATAGCGACATATCCACGCTAACGTCTAACCTTGTGACTTCGGGGCAGACACTCACTGATGAAAAATTTGATAAAGTAGGAGGGACTTTAGCCGGAAGCGTATTTCCTGACTTTACGGAAACGTTGGATCTCGGTTCTTCGGGACAGAAGTGGAGAAATCTTTGGGTTAAAGATGCTCATGTCGATAGTGGTACGTTATTTCTTGGCGAAGACGGCGCTAACATAAAGGTAGTCGATAATAGAATCCAGATGGAAGGTGATTCGACCGAAAAAGGACCTCAATTTAAAGGCGATGTACTCATTACTGACGGCACGTTAATCATAGGGGACAACTTAGCGGTTACAGCAAATCAAACAGGAGTCCTAGCTACCGCCGCCAATTTAATTACGACGGGCAGAAATTTAGAAGCCCAGATAGCGTCTAACGATACGGATATTTCTAATCTCACGAGTAATTTGATTACTACAGGACAGACTCTCACTTCTGAGATCGCGATTGTCTCGGGAATAGCTACGGGTGGTTCCGCTCAACAATTTGCGGATTTAAGTGGAAACTTAATTACCACTGGTCAAACTTTACAAACGCAGATAACTAGCAACGATACGGATATCACCAACCTGACAAGTAACTTAGTCACCACGGGTCAGACCTTAACAACAGACATAAATACTGTTTCCACTAATTTAGTTTCTACCGGTGCAATTGCCGATGACATTAGTGGAAATCTAATAACCACTGGACAAACCTTACAGACCCAAATTACATCGAATGATGGAGACATAACATCACTCACAAGTAACTTAGTAACTACTGGACAAACATTACAAACACAGATCACAAGTAATGATGCAGATATTGCTACGTTAGATTCGACGACTGTAAAGCTCACAACTAACCAGAGCGTTGCGGGAAATAAAATCTTCACTGATACAGTAACCATTAACAACCTCACCGTAACTGGTACCGAGGTGATCGTTGACGTTGAGAATTTAGCAGTTAAGGATAATATAATTCATATTAACAGCGGCGAAAGTGGCGCTGGGATTAGCCGCGTCTCGGGTGGTATAACAATAGACCGAGGCACAGAGCCTGAGGCGAACATTTTATATAACGATGCTAATGATAGATTCGAGTTGAACTTCCCGTTAGCGACAGAAGGAGATTTAGTAGCAAGCGCCGCTAATCTAATTACCACGGGTCAGACTCTCCAGACGCAGATAGCGAGTAACGATTCTGATATTTCAACACTAACGAGTAATCTGTCAACAACCGACAGTAATCTTATAACGACCGGTCAAACTTTACAAACTCAGATCACCAGTAACGATTCTGACATCTCGACATTAACAACTAATTTGATTTCAACAGGAACGGTTGCGGATGATGTTAGTGGCAATTTAATCACTACGGGTCAGACGCTGCAAACCCAAATCACCAGTAACGACAGCGACGTCAGCACTCTGACGAGTAATCTGATCAGCACTGGTCAAACCTTAACAACCGATATAGGAACAGTTTCGGGGCTCACAACAAGTAACGATACAGAGCTTAGTAACCTGAGAACGGCTACGGGTAGCCTACAAACTCAGGTAACCTCAAATGATAGTGATATAACCTCATTAACCACTAACCTTGTCACGACGGGTCAAACGCTTCAGACGCAGATTACCAGCAACGATAGTGATATTTCCACGTTAACAACTAATTTAATCAGTACTGGTCAAAATATAACAAGTGAGATAGCGATTGTCTCAGGGCTTACCACCTCAAACGATACAGACATAGCTACTCTTACCACCAATATCGGGACAACTGGTCAAACGTTACAGACTCAGATTACGAGTAACGATGGTGACATTAGTTCGTTAACCAGCAATCTCGTTACGACAGGACAGACTTTACAAACGCAGATTACGTCGAACGATTCTGATATCTCCACTTTAACATCTAACCTTGTTGCAACAGGTCAAACCCTTACTACCGACATCAATACGGTATCGTCTAACTTAATTACTACGGGGCAGACTTTGACTTCTGAAATTTCTACGGTTTCAGGTTTAATTACCAGCAACGATTCTGATATTTCAACGTTAACAACGAATCTCATAGCAACTGGGCAAACTTTACAGGATACCGGGCATTTGGCAGATACGACCACGCTCGAAAGTTTCTCTCAAGGTTTGAATGTGGGAACAAGCAATGATCTCGCCAGCAGGAAGCTTCACGTTGTTGGTGACATCGAAGTTTCCGGTACAATATACCAAAGCGGTTCCGTTTTCGAAGGTGGCGGTGGCGGTGGCGGAGGAAGCTCGACGTTCACAGGGCTCGCTGACACTCCAAGTTCGTTTACCGCTGGTAAATATCTTACGGTAAATTCAGCCGGAACTGCGATTGAGATGACGAACTCTATTCAGTCTGGGTTTGCAACATCAGATCAAGGCTATTTCACCGGTTTTGATCTTTCCGGTACAGCAACAGGAATCGTTCAGAACGCTAGTGGAACGATTTCTAATTTAGATCTCGCTGACAATAAGTTTGACGTTTCCATTATTGAAGAAAGAGATGCAGGGGATTCAGATCCTTTTAAGTCTGATGTAAAGCTTCAATTAGCTTTTGAAGGATCTGATGGCGCTACTACTGTAATCGACGAAAGTCCCGATGCGAGATCCGTAACTTTTGCAGGAAACGCGCAAATCGACACAGCTTATTCAGTTGGGTCTCCCTCTAACAACCAAGCTGGAAATAGTAGTTTGTTGCTGGATGGAGCTGGGGATTATTTGACTATTCCTTATTCATCTGATTTTAATTTTACCGGTGATTTTACCATAGAATTTTGGTACAGGCATAATGGCGTTGCTACAACATTTCCGCTTGCCATGGGTAACGGAGTGCAAGGTTTTTTCACTACCATATACTCCACTGAATTTTCATGGAGACCTTATGGAACAACTACGCTTGATTTAAGACAAAGCAAAACGTGGGTGTCTGGAACTTGGTATCATATAGCCATAGTTAGGACATCGTTAACTTCGGGAGGCATTAAAGTCTATGTTGATGGCGTTAGTTCTCATTCCGCTGCAACTCACTCTAGCGCTTTACAAAACCAAACCAATACTGCTTTATATATAGGTCAGAATTCTTACGGTACTCCATACAGTGTTAATGGATGGATAGATAACCTCAGAATAACTGAAGCTGCTAGATACACAGCTAATTTCACTCCACCCAAGCAGTTTTACGGTAATATAACGGAAAATAAATATATCGGACAAATAGGTGGCATAGATGATAGCGATGTAGATTATGGAATAGAAAAACTATCCAATTCGCAATTGATGATTAAAAAGTTGTCGAGTAATGATTTTGCTCCGGACAGACTTTATGTGAACGTTCAAAAGTTGGGAGCTATTGGACAGGGAGTTGGTTTCAACCAGATTTTCACGGGTGATGGAACGACCACTAATTATTTACTTACCGATTCGGTATCAAACACACAAGATCTATTGGTCTCTGTGCAGGGTTTTATTCAGACGCCGAATATCGATTACACTTTAGCTGGGAACACGGGGATTTCTTTTACAACAGGCGTTACAAGTGGAAACGAAATTAGTCTACGCTATTTAGCTTTGGGGCCGAGCGGAGCCGCCGGAGCGGCGGGAGCAGCCGGAGCGACTGGGCCGTCTGGGGCAACCGGACCATCCGGAGCGTCTGGCGCAGCGGGAGCGGCTGGAGCAGCGGGAGCGGCTGGAGCAGCCGGAGCGACTGGGCCATCTGGGGCAACCGGGCCGTCTGGAGCGTCTGGTGTAGCGGGAGCGGCGGGAGTAGCCGGAGCGACTGGGGCAACTGGACCAGCTGCGTCTGGTTGGGCTACGACCGATCAAGGATATTTTACCGGTTTTGACCTTACCGGTTCAGCAGTTGGGATTGTTCAATACGCGAGTGGTTCTGTCGCGGGACTCGATCTCGCCGATAACAAATGGGATGTTAATGTTATCGAGGAATACGATTCTTTGGGAGACCCCAGTTGGAGTAACACTAAATTACTTCTTGAGTTCTCAAGCGCAACGTCTACAGAAACATCAACTACGGACAGCAGTTCTAGTAATCATTCTATAACATTTGGTGGCAATACAGAAGTTGACGGGGGACAGAGCAAATTTGGAGGAAGAAGTGTTTATTTTGATGGAAGTAACGATTACCTTAGTATACCAGATAGCTCGGATTGGCATATTGGCACAAACGAATTTACTATAGAATTCTGGTGGAGATATACTGCTCTTCCCAGTAATGATTGGAATAGTTTCTGCAGTCAAAGATATCAGTGGAATAATGATGCCCCTTTTAATTTTAGTTACAAAACATACGGGGGAGCTAATGTGTTGGGTCTTCATCTTAATAATGGCACCGCGTCCGCTACCGCGTCGTGGGCTCCAAGTATAAATACTTGGTATCATTTAGCTGTTTGTCGTGATAGTTCAAATATAAGATTTTTTGTTGATGGTGCGCAAATAGGCACGAATACAGCCAACACTACAGATATATCTAATAGCTCGCAAGACCTTCGACTGGGATCGTCTAATGCGGGAGGGTCTCCCACGTCTTCATCGAATGGGCATATGGACGGCTTTAGGTTTACGAACGGTACGGCTCGTTATACTGCCAACTTTACTCCCCCATCAGCACCTCATCCTGATCAAGCCGTAGAAACAGATGTCAAATATATAGGACAGGTTGGCGGTTGGGATGACGCAGACGTTGATTACGGAATAAAAAAACTCTCTAGCACCGAGCTGTCGGTCAAAAAAATGTCAATCGACGTTCCCGATAGGCTTTACGTTAATGTTCAAAAGTTAGGCGCTGTTGGACAGGGAGTTGGTTTCAACCAGATTTTCACGGGCGATGGAACGACCACTAATTATTTACTTACTGATTCAGTTCCCAATACACAAGATTTGTTGGTTTCGGTGCAGGGTCTTATTCAAACGCCGAATATTGACTATACCGTGGCTGGCAACACGGGGGTTTCATTTACTACGGGAGTTACAAGTGGAGATGAAATTAGTCTGCGCTATTTAGCTTTAGGACCAAGCGGAGCGACAGGTCCGAGCGGCGCTACGGGAGCAACTGGGCCGCAAGGCGCAGCTGGAAGTGATGGAGCAGCCGGAGCGACTGGGGCAACTGGACCAGCTGCGTCTGGTTGGGCTGCGACAGATCAAGGCTATTTCACCGGCTTTAGTCTCGCTGGCACAGCAACAGGAATCGTTCAGAATGCTAGTGGTTCTGTTGCGGGGCTCAATCTCGCTGATAATAAGTGGGACGTCTCAATTGTTGAAGAAACAGATGTTGATTATATAACTGGCGACATGTCTTGGACGGGCGTCGTGCTTCTAATGCCATTTGATGGGGCAGATGGAGCAACAACATGGGTCGACGAAAGTGATGCTAATCATACTAGTGATTTTAGTTATAACGGCAACGCAATAGACACCGCGCAAAGTAAGTGGGGTGGAAGTAGCTTATTGTTTGATGGTAATGATTATATTGATATAACGCAAAGCAATTATACTGGTGGAGATTTTGATTTTGGCACGGGCGATTTCACTATTGAAACTTGGCTTAGGTTTGACTCCACGCATATAAATAATTATTGTAATATTTGGTTACCTACTGGTCCTAGTACACCGGATTCTAAATTTATTCGTCTTACGTACGATGGCCGAGGGAGCACTGATCAGTGGAGCCTGTACTGTATGGCGGGGGGTAGTTTCTCCTATCAAGATTCGAGTTTGGCTGCTAATACGTGGTATCATATAGCTGTTTCTCGGACGAGTGGGGTAATAAAATTCTTTAAAGACGGCACTCAGTTAGGGTCAGATTTAAATAATGCGAATGCGATGGGCTTTTATGGTGGTTTGCGTCTTGGAAAAACGTATTCTACGTGGACTCCGGCCTACTATTTTGGGGGTTGGATGGATGATTTTCGTGTTACTAAGGGAGTTGGTCGTTATACATCTAATTTCACGGCCCCTACCGAAGCGTTTCAAACTGAAGGTGGATTTGATATTGTCGAAACTAAATACATCAGCCAAATTGGCGGTTGGGACGACACGGATGTCGATTACGGAATCAAGAAGATTTCCAATTCGGAGATTTCCGTCAAGAAGATGGGAGCGGATGTTACGAGTCGTCCAATTGACAGACTTTATGTCAACGTCCAAAAGCTAGGAGCTATTGGTCAAGGGGTTGCGTTCAATCAACTTTATACCGGGGACGGAACGACTACCAATTACTTACTTACCGATTCGGTGTCGAACACACAGGATTTGTTAGTTTCTGTGGAGGGCCTT
>Ga0080013_1003535_pt1 | contig 16346 bp, 21 predicted proteins | sample ETNvirenome_6_85_FD_69236 | JGI IMG/M metagenome (GOLD analysis project Ga0080013, IMG submission 69236) | Marine viral communities from the Pacific Ocean - ETNP_6_85 (SPADES assembly) (version 2) | ecosystem: Environmental > Aquatic > Marine > Oceanic | place: Pacific Ocean | collected 2013-06-19 | reverse complement strand
GGATCTCAAATTTGCCCCTAGAATCTACTTTCTCGCTATGCGGCAGGGGTAAGTATACCCCTATTTCTCCTCATTTATTTTAATAGTCTTTTAGCAATTTCACATACCACATTCGTGGTTACTGCATTGCCTAAACATTTATATCTTTGCGTGTCTGATATTCCTTCTGTCCATCCATCTGGAAATCCTTGCAGTCTCTCACATTCAGTTGGAGTTAACCTACGAATCTGAGAGGATTTTAGGGTGTATTGATGCATTCCTGTATCCAATGTTTGAGCAACTTTTTTACCAACTCTGCCACGCCTGGTTTTTGAGTTTGGGACAGATAGGTTTATACTATCTCCTTCATTAGCCACAGCATATCCTTTTTGCGTTGCCTCAGTAATCATAACTCCGTGTTTGTCCTGTCCTGTTAGAGTAAACATTGGCTCTTCATTATCTTTGAATCTTCTACCATTTTGTCTTTTCTTTAATCTGTCTGGAGTCAAACAGGCTTGCACCTTATACAATCCTGTTTTCGCACCTACACCACCACCTAATGCCCTTAATGTAGCTGACACCCCACTTGTGTCATAAACCCTATAACCCATAGACATATTTTTAGTCAGTTCTTTTGGTTTGTTGCTTTTATTATCTTCTGAGCCGACTTTTGTGATAGGAAATACTTCTGGTCGACTTCTTCCTCTAAGATGTCCGACAATATACACTCTTTCCCTATTCTGTGGGACTCCATAGTTCTTACTATTGCATACTTCCCATTGCACCATATACCCAATGTCGGTGAGAACTTTAAGGATTGTCTGGAAAGTTCGTCCAGAGTCATGAGATAATAAACCTCGTACATTTTCGAGTATAAAATGTTTGGGTTTTTTGTGCTTGAGAATCCGTGCGACATCAAAAAAGAGAGTACCTCTTGTGTCGTCAAATCCTCGAAGCTTTCCTGCCACAGAGAATGCTTGGCAAGGAAATCCTCCAACGAGTAAGTCGAAGTTTGGGAGTTTAGTTTCATCGATATCTGTTGCGTTGCCATAGTTTTTTGTTCCTTTAAATTGTTTTTCAAAAACCTCTATTGCATATTTGTCGATCTCTGAGTATCCGACAAACTGCACCTCTTTTTTAGACATCAGCAGTCCCATTTCGAAACCACCGATGCCTGTAAACATACTGAATACCTTAGTCATTGTAGCACCTGTCATGCTGATTTAAAACTTGACTAATCTTTTCAATTGTCATTTTATCTCGCCAATTCTCAGCTAACATTTTATGTCTCTGTGAATTCTCAGCATCTTTAACAGATTTTCTAGGTACGACATATACTGAGAATGACAATGCGTATTTAAGGGCTAAACTGCCACCATATCCGTAGTTTTTGCCTTCGATTGGGTGTCTACCTCGTAAAACCAATTGCCACCTAGATTCAGACGATTTCATAAACTCTCTTAACATCTCGATCATCTTTCTGTTTTTTGCTGTATTTGGCATACGACATAAGTGATTGTAATTACCATATTCTTTTTTCATTCTACTTCTCCTCTTATAATATATTTGTAAGGTTTTGGGATATCTTCAATTGAAATCTTGCCCTTTTGCAAGTCTCCAATTAGGTCATATATATCTTGAATCATCCACTCTAAAGATTCAATAGTAGAGTTTAATTCTCTTTTACATACGACTTTTATATATTCGTCTTTAGTCATTCTACTTCTCCTCTACATTTTAGGTTTATTTGATTAACAATATTCTTAAGTACGTCCAAGTCGCCACTCATTATAAGACTATCATTAGTAAAAAACTTTCTATGATTGAGCATATTTAAAAAGTCATTTAATTGCTCGACAGGATCTAACTTTTCTGCTTCTTCTTTATTCCAAGTAACATTCATTTTAGGCTCCTTTCTGTGTTTACCTAATAGTAGGGAAAATACATTCCCTACTTTCATCCATTAAGGAATCGTCAGTTAGGTTTATTTGCCATTATTTACAATCCCTTTGTATCCATCTCCATACACCTTGTCTTTATTTGCGACATTAGTATCAAACCATTGTTTTGACACTTTTCTTCTATCTCCATTTTCTAAGTCCATTACTTGCAATGGGTATTTTTTGGCTCTGTAATTATATCCCTCAAGACTTACTTTTCTGCCATTGAGAGTATATATACCATTAATATCAAATCCCTTCAAATCTGCCAAATTTAACAGATTCTCATACTCTGCTGTCATCACCTTACCGTCCTCGTTTTTGAGATTGATCTTTAGCTTAAAAGTAGCTTCATTATTTCCATAACTACAATTCCCACAGTTAATCTCGATTTCATGTTCCTCTGCTACTGATTTTAGCTTCCTGTTTATTTGCTCTCTCAATTCCTTTAGGAATGTACGAGTTATTTTCTGATTTGGTTTTTTTGCTTCCATTTTCTACTTCTCCTTTTTTTGGTTATCATAATAAACAATTTTGCCGTCCTTATCCTTCAAGATATTTCCTGTCTTTGGATTAACTAAAGCACCATTTTTGATGGCTTCAAATTCGTCTATTAATTTATCAATTTTACTTACTGTTTTATTCATATCTTTTAGCATTATTCTGCCTCTCTTTCTTGCATTAGATTTTCTACCCAATATTCAATAGCCATCTCTAAGGTCATCTCTTTTGAATTTTGTCGTAAAAACCAATCCCTGTATTGTGAACTAGAATACCATTCTTCAAAGCGTTTAATTTGTAACTGAACTTCTTTGATTTTATCTTCCATCACTACACCTCCCTCTCATTTTCAAGCATTGCTTCTTGTTCGTCTTGGACGTTAAACTCTTTATTACAATTTATACAATGCAAACTTTCGGGGACATTATTTTCTGTCTCTTCTGCTTGGTATTCTTTGTCGTTGTGATCGCATAGAATGTCCCTAATTGTTGATGTAATTTTATCAATCCATTGTGCTTCACCATCTGATGGTTCATATGCTAGGCTTGAAAACTCTTCCATATGTATGAGCCTTTCAAGCACTTCTTCTATCTTTTTTGCGTTTCTGTTCATTTTGTTCTTTCCTCTTGTTTTTAAATTCTTCCCCATTTATACATATATTTTGGTACTCCCTTCATATATATAAATAGTTCGAAATATGTTTCAAATAATAGCTTTTTTCCGTTGTCTGTAATGACAAAAAATTTATATTTATTCAAGTTGTTTACCTCTTGAATTTGTTCAAGGCTTGGCGTGCCTTCTATTGATTTACAGTAAATCCGCTAGTATCTTTTTTAGCCTTACCTTTTGCCACTAATCCAATAATGGATTTTTTAGGGTCGGTGAATCTTAAGTCTGTATTATCTCCATCAAATACGGGTAAACCTAAATATGTTTTAGGTAGGTATTTCTCAAATACCACGGCGACGTTAAAGCCCCTTTTGATAGCTTTTAAAACGTCTTGATTATTATCTTCTTTCCTACTAAATGTTAGATGATAATTTGAAGGTAAGTTCCGCCTGTTTGGAATTGCTGTATAGTCATAAAATTGAACGTGTTTGAATTCGTCCATTATACCGCTGTTTTCGTGTCTTAAATCACTCGTGCCGTTTAGTCTTATGGCTAGCTTTAATCCTCGTTTTTTTGCCCTGTTTTCGGCGTTTTTTATCTCTCTTGATAATTGAGAATAAAAGGCTTTTCTATCTTGAAAATACATCAAGGTACGTTTACGCCGTGCCTCTTGTATTACATTAGTAGTTTCACCTTTTTTGATAATTCCGCCACGTCCCGCCGTATTTAGGCAAGCCATTTTACACCCTTCGGAGGCTTTGGGACACGTATTGAACCCGCTTAAATTAGCGGGTAACATATGCAAAACGGGGGTATAATATCCGCCTTTCATTGACTTATTAGTCTTGGGATTTCCTTTGGGGTCGGTAAATAATTTCATATTATTTGCCCCCTTTGGATACTCTAGATATAAAAACAAGCTCATTTTCATATTTATGTATTAGTTCCATATTTGACTTACAAGCCTCATACATTTTTAACGCTTCATTTTTAGCATATAGTTTATTTAAACCATTGATTTTATTTATCAATGCTTTTTTATTTAGTCTTGATTTACTCATAATGTTTACCTCATTATTAATTGTTAACTTGTACAATATATATATAAATAGGTTAATAACCTAGTAACCATTTAATTTATTTGTTTGTTGTGTTGTTGTATGAAATAGCCTATATAATACGGGGGAACAGATGAAGACTAGCACGGCTATCCAAGCCCATCAATGAGATTCGCAGCTTTTCTCCCTGGTAGACACACCTAAATATATTAGGTGGTCCGCCAGGATTTCCTAAAGATCTTAGGCGGGCGAGCCGTAATACTTAAAGATCTAAGGCGGGCGAGCAAGCAAAACGGAAACGGAAAACTTAACCAATTTGACAAAACACAATCCCGATTTGAACCCGACCCCCCAATAAATAAAAGAAGAGTAGACATAATCACATAATTTTTTGTTAAATTTTTTTTGGGAATTTTTTGCCTTTCTCCACCCTAAATACCTAATATACAGTAGTTTACAAGGAAAAGCTTGATAAAGGAAATGGATCTTTCAACATCAATTGTGGATAAATTGTGGATAACTCCTTAAAAATTGTGGATAACTTTCCAAATTTACACATTTTAAAGAAAAAGAAAGAAAAGTAACATAAAAGAAAGAAAAAGAAAGTATATCTATAAAAAGAATATATAATATTTTATAAAGAATATATTTGTAATATACAGTATATAGTATAGTAACAGTATATAGTATAGTTACTGTATATAGTATATATATAGTATATAGGCGGATAAAAAACAATATATTTTTATATTGATTGCTTACTTTCTTTAGTTTTAAGTTCACCGTACCAAAAATGGAGACAATTAATGCCAAGCCAAAACATTGAAAAGATCACATTAGATGGCAAAACGTATGATTACGCTAGTTTAAGCACTGATGCTCAGACTACTCTTGCTATTGTTACCGAATTAAACGGTAAGATCAATGAATTCAAGAAAGAAGCACACTTTTTAGAGGTTTCTAGAGGTGTATATGAGCAACAACTTTCAAGACAATTGCCATCTAAATCACTGGAAGACGAAGAATCTAAAAAAGATGCCAAACAGGATAAAAATGGTGGAAAATCCACTACTAACGGAACTAAATCTGGGTGAGAGTCTGATTGAAATTAAGAGAGCTGCGTTCTTATTTGAGAATAGCGGTGATCCAGATATCTTAGATGAGCTGTTAACGCTCATAAAAGACCTTGATGTCCCAGTTTTAATTTCAGAACTCCACATACCATATGAGGCAGAAGCCTAAACAAGCGGTAATTATCCCAGATCAGCACTTTCCTCTTCATGATGCCCCTGCTGTAAACTGTGCCCTAAAAGCAATTGACATTGTTAAGCCTGATATTTTTATCAATCTTGGTGATGTTGGCGAATGGGAGTCATGTTCAGCCTGGAAATGGAGAGATAAGAAGTGCCCTCCTCTGGAATATCAGATCCCAATTATCGAAAAGGACATTGAAGAGGTCAATGCAGGCCTTGATTTGTTCGACAAAGCCCTAGATAAGGTCAAATGTACCAATAAGTATATGCTTGAGGGTAATCATGACGACTGGACCAATCGATTTGTTGAAAAATATCCCTATATGTCCCGTTTTGCCTTTAAAAACAGCTGTAAAATAAAAGAGCGCGGATATAAATTTTATGGTTACAATCGTCCGTTAAAGATTGGTAAATTAAATTTTATACATGGAGCCTATGCAACAGTCTATCATGCTAAAAAACACCTTGAAGCTTATGGCAGCAACATCGTTTATGGTCATACTCATGACGTACAGCGCCATTCGCTTACTAAGTTGGATAGCGGTACTATTGGTGCTTGGTCTCTTGGATGCCTCAAAGATATGTCAGCCGAGAAGAATAAGTGGCTGAGAGGAAGACTTCATAATTGGAATCATGCATTTGGTATTATTACCTGGTTCGACAATGGAAATTTTCAGGTAGAAACAATAGAGATACAGAAGGGGAAGTGTTTCGTATGGGGAAACGAAGTCGATGGAAACTAGGGTCAGTCGGGGGGATATAGAGTTAGATCATTACAATGATCAGGTTGGGTGTGCTGACCCCGTATTCCAAAGGAAAGTAAAGGGCATAACTCATTTTGCCTACAAAAATAAGAAAGAATTACTAAAAAGGCACAAAAACGCAAAAATTTCGGATGCGGGAGCCGCACAAGAGGGAGATTGGGTAGAGGCTCGTAATGGCGTTATGAGTCAGGTGCTGAAAACAGGCTCTATAGGGAAATCACAGTACATTCGCACTGTGTTAGGTCAGTTCAGACCATATAAAGGCAACAACCCTATCTCTGGTGAACCACACAAAAACATATATACTTTCTCCAAAAAGGATCCTTGGGACTATAAAGACAGGGAAATCCCAACAGAAATGGAGATACTGTTCGTAAGTCTCATATTTGGCAATGTTCCAAAAGAGGTTGCTTATATGCATTTATACAAAACGAACAACTTTGCCTATGCAAAAGAGAGATCAGCATGGCTTTTAAAACAAAAGAGGATAAAAAAAGTGATAAACGAGAAATTAGCAGATAAAATGGACAAGTTGAACATTACAGAGGATATGCTCCTTGAAGAGATGCGGGATAGTATACTGGCTGAAAATGGCTCCGTTAAGTTCAATTATATCAAATTAGCCACAGAAATGCGCGGAATGATGCCTAAAGAGAAATCTCATACGATTGGGCTCATGCAAAAGGAGATTCGTGGCTTTACCAAGCAAGAACTAGAAGCATTTACGAGGCCAGCACTTGAAGAAAAAAACGATATTGGAAAAGGTTAGTGATACAAAATCACGAATTGAAGCATCAGAGCAGGCTACTTTAGATGGACGAACCGCTGATAAGGCGATTAGGCTATGTCCTGTATGCGATACTTGTTACGATACTAAATATTACAAGGATTACGCTGATATGGATAAGGTTACTTATTATGAAGATTTTCCCAAATATGGCAAAAAAAGAGCAGTGTGTCCGAAATGCTCGTAAAGTTAGGAAAGAAATACTTCTGGGGATATCCAAAGCGTCAAAAATGGGGAAATACTAACTATATCATACGGTTCGATCCGTTAAAAAAGAATTGAATCCCCATGTGGGATTATGCAATAGGTGCTTTAAAGTTTGTTTTATGTTTTATGGTGGCGTGGGGATTGAAGAATAGCCCAATGGCACTACCCGTTTCCTGTGTATGTCTAGCAATAATAGGGGTTATAGCGACAAGAAGTATTTATGAAAGAAGCTGATTTTAATATAACACCCCCACCATCAGTTATGGCAGAGCGTGATGAGGTTCTAAGGAAGGCTTATTCTGATCTGGTTTTCTTTGGAAAGGCGTTTTTACCCAAAGATTTCTTAAATAAGAGCAAATCTCCTGAATTTCACTACGAAGTGGGAAAAAAGCTAATCAACACCAAACCAGGGAATAGGACCTGTATCATACTCCCAAGGGGTTTTGGCAAGTCAATTCTTTCAAAAGCAGCAATTGTTCACAAATTATGCTTCGTAGCTAAGGATGAGCAGCATTTCTTCGCTTGGATATCGGAAGAACAAACCCAAGCAATCGACCATATCAAGTACATTAGACAGCATTTTGAAGATAATAAGATGATTAAGTATTATTTTGGCAATATGGACGGTGGATTAGTTGGCAAACGATGGACGGAGAAAGATTTGGTTACAGCTAGGGGAGACAGAATTATTGCAAAAGGTACCAATCAGAGGCTTAGGGGACGCGCCGAAGTAGATGTACGTTATACTGGTATCATTTTAGACGACTTTGAATCTGAATTAAACACAAAAACACCCGAAAGACGATCTGAGATTAAGAAATGGGTAGTATCAACGGTGTATCCCGCCCTGGAGGAAAGCCCTGGTAGAGAAGGGTGGATATGGTTAGCGGGTACTATTGTTCACTATGACAGCTTCTTGCAGATGACATATGATGGTTTTAGGAAATCAGAGGAGGATGGTACTACATATTCGTGGGATGTGGTCTTTAAAAGGGCCATTCAAGACGAAAAGCCTATGTGGGCAGAACAATTTCCCCTTTCAAAGCTTAAAAAGAAAAAGAAAGAGTTTATTGAGGCGGGGCTTGTAAACAAGTTTGCTCAGGAATATATGAACGATGCTAGGGATTTAGGCTCCGCAGCGTTTAAAATAGACAGAGTTAAGAACCATAGCTACCAATTTAAGGCAGAAAACAAGTTTTCATACCTAGCGGACAAGGATCATGCAATACCAGTTAACATTTACATTGGCGTTGACCTAGCGGCTACAGCCTCTGAAACCTCAGATTATCAGGTAATTTTGGTAATGGGGATGGATTCTAACCAAAACAGGTATGTTTTAGAGTATTTTAGGGAACGAATACCTACTTTCGACGTACCAAAGAAGATAATAGAACTAACTAAAAAATATCATCCCGTTAGAAGGGTGACGATTGAAACGGTAGCAGCACAGGAAATGGTCAGAGATATGGTCACCAGGATGTCTGCAAAGGAGAGAAGGCTGATGCCAGGGGTATTTAAAGGCGTAAAGCCACCACCTGGGATAAAAAAGCAGGATAGACTTGAAACCTCATTGGGACCAATCATTAACAGTAAGAAGCTTTATATCCGTGAAGACATGACAGAATTGGTCGATGAGATCTTTGAACACCCAAAACCACGAAACGACGACCTAATGGACGCTCTATATTACGCTGATTACTATGCCAGACCACCAAAAAGTAAAAAAATGGACGTTGAAGATTATGAAGAGTCAATTGAGGAAAATATGAGGCGTCCAGTTAAGAAAGTGTACAATTGGATTACAGGTTCTAAATATTAATATTTAAGGTTTGCATATTACGATAATTATGATACATTACACGGGTTTATATTAAATGCCAAGATTCGGAACCAGAAGCAAAAGTAGACTACACACCTGCGATGAGAGGTTACAAGACCTGTTTAAAGAGGTGGTAAAGTCGTTTGATTGCACTGTTTTGGAAGGTCATCGTAGTGAAGAGAAGCAAAACGCTGCGTATAAAAAAGGCAATAGTAAACTTAAATATCCCAAGGGTAAACACAACAAGGTGCCTAGCGTTGCAGTTGATGTGATCCCATACCCAATTGATTGGGAAGACCGAGATAGAATGCATTATTTTGCAGGTTTTGTCTTGGGAATCGCAAAAAAGAGGGGTTTAAAGATCAGATGGGGCGGCGATTGGGACATGGACACACATACCAAAGATAACAAGTTTGATGATTTAGTACATTTTGAAATAAAGGAATGATGAAACCCAGCACAGATACGGTGCCAGCTATGCTGACGCCAGGAGAGTTCGTTATAAGAAAAGACGCTGCCGAGCAGATAGGTCCTGAAAAGCTTAATATGCTTAACAACATTGACCGCCTTGGTCAATCTGCGTTACTAGAAAACGCCAGATCTCCAATGGGATATCAAGAAGGTGGAGATGTAAAATCTGGAGGGTTTTTTAGTTTATTTAAAGATAAAGTTGGCGGGTTTTTTGAGCAACAGGGCAAGAATTGGGAGAGAGCCGCTGAAATGGAGGAAAAGATTGGGGTTAGAAATCCATTTTTAAAAACAGCAGAGGAGCAACTAGCTCTACAGGGTAAAAAACAATTAACACCAGAGCCTATCTATAGACCAGAAATTGCCAGCGGTCCCATGGAGGTTGGTAAATCCCCAGAAATGTTAGGAGATGCGTCTTTATATTCTTCCCCAACCGAGCAGGCATATCAAGAAAGCCTACCCGCCCAAGAACAGATAGCAAGAAAGTATGGAATTTTACAAGAAGCTGGTCAACCAACACAACTGGGCGTAAGAAGCCAGGATCCAAAACAACTTTTAGAAAAAACTCTCGCTGGAATAAAAGCTGAGTACACACCAACTGAGCAAGCATATTTAAAAAGTTTACCAGCTATGGATGAAATAGAAAGAAAATATCAAATACAAGAAATTTTAACATCAAAAGCCCCCGATATGGGGATGCGACTAAGCGACTCTTTAGATGTGCACCCAACTATGTTAGCTATGCAAAACCCTGGAAGACCTTATGTTAAGCCAGGGGGTAGTGAGGTTGCGCCTATGTTATCCGATGTTGCAATGCCAAATGACTGGACCAATCAATTCGAGCTACCAGAAACCGTAGAAGATTGGGGACGCACCCCAGAGGAACCAAGAGTATCTTGGGGAGATCTTTCAGCATATGACAAATTAGGTATGATGTTGATGGGTGAAAACAAATGGGACAACCTTAGAGGTAAGTCCAGAAGAATTATGAGCGGAAAAGAAGGTTCTGCTCAAGGATATGATTATGAAATCCCTGGTGTCCCAACACTCAGGGGGGCACTAGGTTTCCACGAAGGAGGACAAGTTATGCACAACGAAGGAGAGGGGCAGATAAAAGATACGCTGTCCGTATTTGGAGAAAAATCACAAGATGCTGATGGTTTACAAAAATTGTTGGCAACGGTTGCAATGCAACAAATGCAGCGGGCACAACAAGTTCAACCACAATCACAGGGATTTGAGGTTGGGGCTTTTGGCGCATTGCAAGAAGGTGGATATATTCCTCAGTACCAAGAGGGTGGAAGCGTTGTTGATATATTAAAACGGGCGATGGCACAGTATGGGCAGCCAGTAGAAGAGGGAATGTACACTCCTCAAGGTGGCAGAACTGAGCTTGGCTACGCAAAAAAGTATGGGTTAACGCCAGAATCTGTTAATATTGATACACTTTCTTTTCACAACCCTGCGAATTATTTATTTAGAATAAGTGGTGAGAAGCCTAGCGGTGAAACCATTACTGGACCAGAGAGGGCAACAGGTGCATTGCCTTTAAAATGGGACGTTGGAGAGGCGATGGGAAAACATTACAAGGGCGACCCACTTGGAGAGCTTGATGCCTCTATTGCCTTGCAAGAAAGATTAGAAGCTGTGGGTCGACCAGCTAAAGAGGATAGAGAAAAGCAGATGATGATGAAGGCACTTGGAATGAGCGAAACAGAATACGATGCTTTTATGGCGTGGAAAAAGAAAAAGGGCAAACAAGAAGGTGGTTATGTAAATGGATATCAAGGCGGTGGATATATTCCTCAATACCAACAGGGAGGACCTGTTAAACCTCCAATGTCAGGCGGTGAAGAGGGGCCACAACAAGTACCCATGTCTAGTGGACAACAAGCTTATCATAAGCCACCAATGGAACAATTAGGTATGGATCCTTTTGAATATGATTCTTATTTAAGATATGGTCCAGAGATGTATAAATATTTTGCTCAAAAATATAAACCAAAGACCGAATGGACAGTCTATGATTCTCTAGTTGACTCTGGGCAGATTGACCCATACGAGGTTAGTAAAGATAGTATTAACGTCTTAACAGATGATCAATTGAATGAGCTTGTAGATAAAAGCGGAATTCGTCAATAGATGGAAACAGACCCAAGAGCACAACATAATCAGGATCTATATAGGCGCTGGCGTGACGCTAGGTCTGACTGGGATGCTGAAGCTCGAAAAGATATAGATTTTTATTTAGGTAATCATTTTACCTCAGAAGAGTCTGATGAATTAAAGACTCGCAATCAGGCAGATGTGCCGATGGATAGAATTTCTCCAGCAGTTGAGAAATTAAAAGCAACACTAACATCGAGACCGCCAACATTTACCATAACCCCAAGAGAAGATTCAGATGTAAAAATATCAAACGTCTGGAGAACAATCCTTGGATTCGTGTGGGATATCTCGACTGGTGACGCCCATATGAAACAGGCGATACATGATTATGCAATTTCTGGTTTAGGGTATCTTTATGTATATGTTGATACCGAGGCAGATTTCGGGAGGGGCGATGTCAAGTTCACAAATGTTAATCCATTCAGGGTGTATGTCCCACCATCATCGAGAGATCGTTGGTTTGGGGACGCAGAGAGCATCTTATTGTCTACTATATTAACTGGGGAGCAAGTGGTCGCCCTCTATCCCGAATTGGCAATCGAAGAAGATCCAGAAACGGGTGAAGAGATAAAACCAATCATTGACACTGTGTCAGCGTATCGTGAAGAGGATTATCCGAACGCTCAACATAAAAACTCAATGCAGGTGTATACTCCCGCCGAAACTCAACACCTAGATCAGTTTGAGTTTAGAAAATACCAAATTTTAGAAAGATATTATAAGACCAAAGTTCCTTTTTATAGAGTATTAGATACTGGAAGCGGTAAAGAATATGTGTTTAACGAAATGGATATTCAACGCTATATGGAGGAAAATGCAGATATTATAGAGAATGGAGTGGTACAAATAGTAGAGGTTCCACAAAACAGGGTAAAGGTATGTGCAACACTAGGTGAGATTGTATTATATGAATCTGTACTTAATACAGACATTTATCCAATAGTTCCATTGCCCAATGTTTGGACAGAGAGTCCATACCCTAAATCTGATGTATCAAGAGCAAGACCTATGCAAAGGTTACTCAATAAGGTTTGGTCGCTTGCACTCTCCCACGCGCAGGCGTCTGCGGGACTAAAGCTATTAGTTCCACTTGGAAGTGTAGAAGATTTAAACCAGCTGGAGAAAGACTGGGCAAACCCAAATGCAGTCATTGAAGTAGACTCATCACAAGGAGAGCCACACTTCCCAGCTCCACAACCACTCGCAGCTGAATTCTACAGATTAATTCAACAATGTGAGTTTTATATAGATTTTATATTTGGTTTACCTGAGATGATGCATGGATTTGCAGAAAAAGCTCCAGAAACCGTCAGAGGAACAGAAAGAATGATGGCGCTAGGGCAGGAAAGACCAAAATCAAAATTAAGAGACATAGAATTTAGCATAAACAGACTTGGTAAAGTCTTGTATAACTATGCAAAAGGGCACTACACATTCCAAAAGATGTTTAGGATTGCCCAACCGAACAATAATTTAAACGAAGCTACAATCAATTTATATGACGATAAAACAGAGCCAATACTTGATATTGCTAAGGATCGTTATAAACTTGATCAGCATGATATAAGAATTGAACCTGGTTCTACATTGCCAACTAGTAAGTGGGCAGAGCTGGGTGTATACCTCGAAGCGTTCCAATTAGGTCTAATTGATAGAATAGAAGTTCTAAAGAAGAATCCAGAAATCTTCGATAAAGAAGGGATACTAGCTAGAATGGATGAGAAACAGCAAATGGTGCAACAAATCCAAGGACTTGAAGGACAGGTACAAGATTTGCAAGGGGACTTGCAAACTGCTAGAAGAGAATCTGTAAGCGATAGAAAGCGTGTTGAAGTTGAAAAAACTAAGACAAGGCTCTCTGAAATCGTTTCAGATGCTAAAGCAGATAGAAGGGTTGAATCCAATAAAATGCAAAATAAGGTAAAGCTCGAAGCAGAGAGATTAAGGCGTGAAGCAGATCGTCTTGGTCAGGCTCTAAAGTCTTAGAGATATCTTAAAGGAGTTTAAGCAAAAATGTCAAATGAATCCGAGTTAATAAAAAACACTGTCGTAGAACAGGATACATCAACAGGACAAGAACCGTATCAGGAATCTGCCACCCCAGGGGTGGAGGTTGCTGAAACAGCGCCAGACATGGGGACAGACTGGGAAGGTGAAACTAAAAAGTTCCAATCTATGTATGATAGGTCTCAATCAGAGGTCGATAGGTTGAAAAAGTTGGAACCGATTGGTGATCTTCTTGAGAATCGTCCCGATTTAGTCGAGGTGCTACAAGATAAGATTGTTAATCCTGATGGTGGATCAGGGCAAAAAGCCCAACTGGATGAGAACGACTTTAACCCTTGGGATGCGTATTATAAGCCCGAATCGCCGTCGTATAAACACCGAGTTTCGAAAGAGCAGGAGACCGTTGGGTCTGCCGTGAATCAAATTCGGAATGAATTCGCACAGCGTGAGGCAGAAGCGCAACAACGACAATTCCTAGACACTACTGTTAATGAGTTGAAGTCTAAGCATAATATGGACGACAATCAAGTCGCCCATTTCTTAGAGTGGTCGGCGCAACCAAAAGAAGCAGTAGGATTAGGAAACCTTGTTAAATTATGGAAGGATGTCAATATAGCTCCAGTACAAGGTCAAACATCTATTGATGCTGTGAAAGCCGTGCAAAAAGTTCCGCCATCAGCGGGGGTATTGCAAGGTCAACCAGTTGAAACTGTCAGTGATGACAGTAAGGTATTTGACAGAGTATTGAATGCTTCAAAAATGGGCAGACTAGGATAATAGCAAGGTTATTTTCCAAATTAAGGAGGCATATAAATGGCTTACACAGTCGGAGTAAAAAAATCTAGCGATATTACTTCCGCAGCCACCAGTGCTGGTGTGGGAACCGCTCCTGATCTAAGAAGGTTATACGACTTTTCTGATCGGGTTGCAGAGCTCTCACCTGAAGAATCTCCATTCTTTGTTTACCTTTCGAGGGTAGCAAAGGCACCAACAGATGATCCTGTTTTCCGTTTCTTAGAAAATCGTTCTAAGATTGATTGGACAACAAGAAGTTTCTATCTTGATGGTGCTGTAAATGGCGGTTCTGCTGTTAGCGCAGGCACATCATATTCATTTACCGTAGACACTGGTTCAACTAGTGTTGATTGGTTAACAAAGGGAATGGTTATCGCAGTTAAAACTGTTGATGATACAAACGGTTATGCACAAACACTCGTAAGGGTGAACAGTGCTGTAACTGATAATGGTTCAGACTCTTCGTTTACTGGTGTGATTATTGATGTATCAAACGCTAACGTCAGTGGGTATAATGTTCTTGCTGATAATGACGAGTGTCAAGTAATTGGTACCGCATTTGCAGAAGGAACAGGATCACCAGACGCTTGGTCAAACGATGTTGAGGATGACTTCGGTTATACTCAAATCTTTAAGACCGCAGCTGAAATGTCGAATACAGCTATTGCTACTCGTTATCGTGGATACGCTAATGAGTGGGATAGAATTTGGGCTCTTAAACTTCGTGAACATAAAGTGGATATCGAGCGTGCAATGCTTTTTGGGCAGCGTGCTCGTGTATCTAGCATCCAGTATACTGAAGGTATAGTTGGACACATTGTAAAAAATGCAAATCCAACTGCTGATGATTCAGCACTTTCCTACAGTTCTGGTGCACCTTATTATCGTACATCGACAGCGGCAGAGCTCACTTACGACAGATTCTTAGGCGATCTTGAAGTGATCTTTGATCCAGCTCGTGGCGGCTCTTCTGAAAAATTGGTCCTCGCAAGTTTACCTGTTGTTTCTCAGCTTAATAAAGTTGGGGACGGCGGTTTTCTTGATGTGTCTACAGCAAGCACTCAAATCCAACTAAACGCTCCTCTGGAGCAACGAGAAGGTGCTTTTGGTCATAAGGTAATGAACCTTGAAACTATTCATGGCGATCTTCACATTGTGAAGGAACCACTATTCCGTGGTATCGCAAGTGGTTTCATGGCGATTGTCGATATGGGCAAAGTATCTTATCGTCCATTGGTTGGAAACGGTGTTAACCGTGACACTCAGATCGAAACTAATGTTCAGAATGCTGACGAAGACCTTCGTAAGGACATGATCCTTACTGAAGCAGGTCTTGAGGTATCTTTACCTGAGTCTCATGCCCTCTATAACCTAGAAGGTAATTAGAGGTAAAACATGAGATCGGCATATCTTGAACCAAACAGTGGAGCAGGTGGATATTTAGCACCTTGTCAGAAAATCACAGCAGCAGTTACATTGACAGCTGATACAGATAGTGGTAAAACATATTTGTTAGACTCAGCGAGTGGAGCGTACACAATAACACTTCCAACAGCTACTACAGCTATGGATGGTACGAACTACAAGTTTTGGGTCGAAGAAAATACACCAACAGGGGCGATAACAATCGCTGCTGGAAGTGCTATCGTTTTCGGTAAAGTTAATGAAACTGAAGTTGATACTGGCGAAGACAGTCCAGGCTCAAGTGCGGCAACTGGTGTATCTAATGTAATCATTGGAACATCAGCAATTAAAGGGGATTTCATAGAAATGACCTTTAGTGCTGGCGCATATTGGATGTTTGGCTCATCAGCAGCTGACGGTGCAGTAACTACATCATAGTCAGAAATGACACACCTTTGGATTGGTGGGGGGCGGTCGTATAAAGGGCTGCCCTCAAAATCCTAAAGTTTTTAAAAAGTTAAATCGGAGATGATATGGCAGATTATAATACGCTAACAAAAATCATAGTAGGGGTAGTTCCTTCTGG
>Ga0080013_1003534_pt1 | contig 16351 bp, 10 predicted proteins | sample ETNvirenome_6_85_FD_69236 | JGI IMG/M metagenome (GOLD analysis project Ga0080013, IMG submission 69236) | Marine viral communities from the Pacific Ocean - ETNP_6_85 (SPADES assembly) (version 2) | ecosystem: Environmental > Aquatic > Marine > Oceanic | place: Pacific Ocean | collected 2013-06-19 | reverse complement strand
CTAGAAAAGAGGGGAAAAGGGAGTCGAAAGATGAAGTATGACGAAACAGGGGTGGTTAATGGTGGCCCTCTGAGATCAGAAAATTTTTTATTGAGTAGTATCGAGGGGGCCCCCGCCATACCGCAGAGCGGAATCACAGAGGCCGATTCAACCTCATATACTCCTGAGTCACTAGCCCAAGAAGCTGTTGAGAACTTTATAAGCCAAAATAACAGGTTTAGCCCTTCAAAGAAAGATTTTAAGGCGTACTCACCAGTTCCAACAGATGCTACTGATTTTGATTCTGGAAAAGATGATGTAGGAACAGCTACATCACAATCTGAGATAGGAAAATTTGATAAAAATTCTATAAAGATGATTAATGACAGTCTAAAGGATGTGGGATCATCTCTTTTACTAAAGATGGCCGGATGGGATAACTCAGTAATACCAGGTGATAGTTCAAATCCAAATACTTTTGATTTTGATAAAGATGACAACTTAGATAGTTCTAGCAGCCCTATGCGTAAAATTGATCCTGAACTATTTAGAGCTAGGTCGGCATATAACTCACCTCAATTTTCAAAGACTGGGATGTCAACAAGAGCAGGAAAAGGAAGCTTTTTAACACAAGATGACCTTTTCAGTACAAAATATACATACTCATTTGGAACGACTACAACTTCAGATACACCGTTCTCATCTGAATTTAATCAAGATATACTTATAGCACAGGCTGCAGCAGCTATTGCAGCGATGCTTGTTATAGCTCAGGAAACGTTTGGACAAATAGATAATATGGTCAATGCAAGGGCCCGATTAGGAAATGGTCCATATTTTGCTGGGCAGTCAACTATTATTGCAACTCAGGCAAAATTTGAGCTGATTAGAAATATTGTTCTAACGCCAACAAAATATCCTTATTCTGATGCTGTCAATCAAGGATTTTTGGTATTATTTGATGGAGAGCTTGGTGGAGATCCATCTCAGGCCGATGGTATAGGAAAATATCAGCAGGTTCAGGAGGCACCAGGATTTTGGCTAGCTGTTGCAAGAAGTGTTCTAAGAAGCTTTGAATATTTTGCCACAGTTAATAGTGACATAATGAGCGGAAATGTTTCTTCATCATCATCAACATCACTATCAAACATACTTCACTCAATTTCTATGTCAGGAATTCTTAATATTCTCAACGTCGCTGCCACTATTGGTGATATCTCACTAAAGATGAATGGCGGAATGCCAGGAGTTAACTCTAATAATTCAGTAGGACCATGGAACATAGACGCTCTCGCCGACGGTCCTGGGACTAGAATATCCAAAAGCAGAACACAGGACGGACTTACATCTCTATCTCTTGCATGGCGAACTAGTTCCACACCTGCGCTATACATGATTCCAAGAAATGTGATGAGGGCAGCAGAGGATATGGGAACTCTGGTCAATGGAACCAATCCACTAAAAGGAATGATGGGATCTAATCTAATAAAGAAAACATATATAGATGCCTCAGCAGAGGGGCCTAATGCTAGAATTCCAGGAGATATAGTTGAGAGGATGGAAAATGCACTAGATGCAGAGTATGTTCCATTCTATTTTCATGATCTTAGAACTAATGAGATAGTCTCGTTTCACGCGTTTTTAACAAGACTAACAGATAGCTTTAGTCCAAGTTTCGTTAGAACGTCTGGGTATGGTAGAATGGATGAGGTTCAGGTATTTAAGAATACTACGAGAAGTATTGCTTTATCATTTTATATTGTGGCGACATCTAAGGATGACTTCAATGAGATGTGGTGGAAGATTAATAAGCTCACAACACTAGTATATCCCTCTTGGACAAAGGGAACAAAGGTAACTGTTGGATCAGATAATAAGAAATCTATATTTACTCAACCGTTTAGTCAAGTTCTTGGAGCATCTCCCGTCATACGCATGAGGGTTGGAGACGTTATAAAGGGAAATTATTCTAAGTTTAATCTAGCCAGGATGTTTGGTATAGGTGATGAAGATGTGATGCCAATGGTGCAGGGAGAGGATGCTGCTGTAGCTCTCAAACCAGCTACTCCCTCTTCAATAGATGTTAAGTCCAAGATGCGAGCTGAGCCCTTTGGATCAGAGGCTTTCAGTGCCTTATTTGCATCACCTCTAACTTTGCTAGGAGACAATCCACCCATTGGCACCACGAGGGCAGCGAGGGCAGTACTATCTCAATTGCTTGTAAACGGATTTGCAAATCCTCTTGGATTAGCTGCGATAGTCTCTAGGATGAAGGACCCAGATAGATCTACAAACATCATACCATTATCTCCCTCAGCTGCTGGAGCGATAACAACTGGAGCGTCTATATTGGCAGCGGGATCTGCTGGAACAGGTACACCGCTAGACGCTTTTACAGGATACAAACCTTCAGAGATAGTTTATCTTAGGGCAACTATGGCAAGGGGGTATAAGACAGGACATATAGAAGGGGGACAGGTTAAGCAAAGCCCAGATAACAGCTCAGAGTATAGGGTGACTAGACCAGTGAAGTGCATGGTTATATGGAGAACATCTGTTTCGCTGGAAGGAAAGAGCGACGCACAGTCATCTCCAACATTCAAAGGCCCAAAGAGAAGAGGAAATCCAAGAACAAAAACATCATATGCTGTGACCGTTATAGATCTTGGAGCTCCCATTCATCTCATGGGAAAACTATTCATAGTTGATCACAGTGATCTTCTTCCCAACCCTGACCTCCTGTTTAATTCAACAGTCATGCCTACGATCTCAATGCAGTCACTTGGTGAAGGTCTTGCCCAGGCTTTGGCAGATGTTGGTGCAACTGCAAGCGGAGTTCCTTCCGATCAGATGCAGATTGTTATGTCAGATGCTGCTAGATTCATGGATGAGAATAACAATCCAATCACAAAGGCATTTGCTAGCACAGCAGGAAGAGGGCTGGCCGGAGTTATGACAAGGCTAGATTTTGACTGGCTTGATGAGTCTTTTAATTGGGAGATTGACTGGAATTCGCGAGCACCTATGGGTGTCAAGGTGGATATTGCATTCACGCCGATCCATGATCTTCCCCCAGGCCTTGACCACTCCGGATACAACAGAGCACCAATATATAATGTCGGGGATATAATGAAATATGTCGCCGGCGATCCTTACCCAGATGACGGTGCGGCATCAGAGGACTCATACACAAGACATGGAGGGTCAGGAGCAGCAACTGACAATCCAGCGTCTCCATATGACTACGCTGATCCCAAGACGTGGTTCAAAGATGACTGAGGATAGATAATGGCAACTAGTAGATATGAGTACACACCAAGAATATTAGGTCGATCAACCTTGGCGACGCCATCAACGTCATCTAGAATATATTACGCGATTAACAGTGGAGCACTTCCCTATACAACAATGATTTTAAAAGAGGCCCAGCGTCTAGATCACATAGCCGGAGGAGCGTATGGAGCCTCTTCTCTGTGGTGGGTCATAGCTGCAGCAAGTGGGATAGGCTGGGGTCTGCAGGTGCCTCCAGGAACAATAATCAGAATTCCTAGTGACATGAACACAGTCTTTAGTCTTGTGAGATAAACATGTCAAATTCTGTGAATAATCTATCTGCCGCTGTAAAAAATCTTGGTCAATATTTTAGCATGCTTGGTCGATCAGACATAATATCTATGATGATCGAGGGAACTCAAGGAAGTCAAGATGCTCTCCTATCCTTATCAGTTGCTGACCTGGGCGGAGAGTCATCACCGACCAATGACATAGATGTACAAGTTATAAAGGATCTCATGTATGTTTTAATGGATAATACTGAAGGAGCATTTTTTACAAAAGACATCTTAAGCACCAAGTATCTAAGATCAAAATTTGATCTGAACACCACAGTAGACGCCGGCGGCAATCAATATGATGGAATTGATAAATACGTGAGAGTAGTATATAGTCCCAAACATATTAACGGAGAAGGTATCTTTAGCTATGATGATACTACAGGATGGTCAGGTACACAAGGAGAGCTACAGACAGCTGGGCTTCTTGCTGATTTCGACGTCAATGATATAACTCGTCCAGGTGTAATAAGTGTAGGTGACGATGGAAGAATGCTACCAAGAACAGACTTAAATTCGTCAAGAGTTAACAATTCAGCAGATTCAGATAGATATGAAAATCCATCATTGTCAGCCTTTGTATTTCCAAATCTCAGAATCGGTCCACCCACTAGAAATACAGATGCAGTCGCGCTATTTTGTAATTCAATTCCAACACTTGAGATGTCAAGGTGTGTCCCCTATATCGATATAAGATTTGTCTCTGAGGTTCCTCCTATAGTAGGTGAGAGAACTAAGAAGATGTCAATTTTAAGATTCTTAGGAATGAATCAGGAAAGTAATGACAGGATAGGTATGGGAGATGCCCTCCCGACAACGATCCAGGGATATCTTGTCACTGATCCTAGCGCACTAACCACAGCGACTACATCTGATGGAACGACGTATGGAACTTCAGTATCTTCTGCTGGAATGGAATTATTTACATCCCCCCAGACCATGGTTAATGCTAATATAAACTCATCAAATGAATCATTTGGTGGTTTAGCTGGGAGAGTTAGAGATCCAATGTTGCCTCTTGCAACTCTAGATCAATTGAAAATTGATATAGCTGGTGTAGGTCAGCATCTATTAGCAAATAAGACAGGAACACTATCATTTACTCTTCATGATAGATCTAGGATGTCTGACATAGCACCCCTCATATCGATGGATCTATTTTCTTCTACATTTATCATAATTGAATATGGCTGGAGACATCCTGAGGGCAACGATGTTGATAGTAATGTATTTGGTGCTCTTTTGAATTCCATGAGAAGCACATCTGCATTTAATATTGTCGCAACAAATTTTACTGTTCAAAATGACGGACAGGTAAAGATTAATGTGAGACTCGCGTCACGGGGAGCGCAGGACATAAGAACCATTCCAATAGGGGTGGGTGAGGTAATGCCTCTAGCACCGCTAAAGGGAATGATAATCCCGTATCTTGCAAAACGACTTGCAACAGAGAAAAGCAAAGAGAAGGATTTTCAATCAAGAGATATACTTCAAAAAATTCCTGTTTCTATGAGTTCTGCATCTAGAAGCTCCACAGTTATTACGCGTGATCTATATGATAAGTTTATAATGCTTTTGAAACATCTTCCTGAGGGAGGTGAGAGTAGCGTAGCTGATATAGAGCCTCTTATAAAGGAGCTTGTTGGTGAGGATGGGACATCTGGATTAGAAAGCACGAGCCACTCATCACTCAAGCAGCAGGTGAGGTCAAAGGTGTCGGGTATGAGAAATGCAGCTACACCAGATCCCTTTATGATGGAGACACACCCAGTTTGCATACAGAAGGCCATCACTGCGGGTGTTGTTGCAGATGACTTTGTTTCCTTAGGAAATCTTTTTTTGAGCTTTGTAGGGTATCCGCTCGCGTGTTCTGGAAAATTTGATGAGGTTCAGATGATGTTCTATAGATTTAATAACAATGCAGCTGAGGCAAGAATCTTACCATCTATCGCAAGCTTTGAGATAAATAACAATGAATTTTTCTTAGAGATGGAAAAGTATATATCGTCTAATCCGGCCATGTCAGTACAGGGATTTATCTCATTTATAAACAAGAGTTTTACAAATAACCCGTCAGATTACAATTTTGGATTTGATCTAGCAGGAAAATACAGGGCATTATCGGAAGCTCAAACATCTGAGGCAGAAACAGAAGAGCAGAAGAAAGAAAAGCAGAATGCTGTAAGGGTTATTCAGGATGAAATAGATGAGTTTCTTAGAAATACGTATGGTGCCACAGGCGGAGGACAGCCAAGATATGATCTTCCAGACGTTCGTGTCTATTTTGAGTCTCTTCCGGCCATGAAGGTGGATGAGACACACCCGACATACCCATCAGTCTCTCTAGACCCTTCAAAGGTGATTCTTAGAGTTCATGTATTTGATGCGTCAGCAACTCCTCACACGAAGGAGTTATTTTTATTATCAGCTATGTCTGACGGTGACATAGCAATTGCTCTTAAAAATTCAAGCAGTTCTGCAAATTCTGAGGCAGCAGCATCAGCAAACCAAGACAACCCACCAAGCGGAGCTGAAGGAGAAACAACTCCAAGCTCTGATGTAGCTTCTCCTGCCGCTACAACTAACGCTGCTGAATGGGATGTCATAACGACAAACTTATCTAGTGAGGATGTAAAAAAGATGATAAAGTCATCTGTTCCTAGCTTTACGTTTGGAAGCCAATTTTCTGCTCTCACAAATTTATCACTTAGCTCGACAACACAGGGCGGCGCGGCTGATGTATTTCTATTAAATGCTAGGGGTCATAGCAATGATCCACAAGTAGGAGAAGGTGCACAGCAGCCTTTCGAGGATGTTCAGGTTATTCCTGCATCTGTAAGCATTGATATGTTTGGGTGTCCTCTTCTAGAGTATGGGCAGCAATTCTTTGTTGATGTTGGAACTGGGACAACTGCAGATAACATGTATACTGTTAGTAAGATCAGTCACAGCATAGATGCTGGAAGATTTACTACAAACGTCGGAATGGCATTTTGTTCAAATGGAACAATGAATAGTTTTAGATCTATACTTGCTGCAAGCCTTTCTAAACTAACTGAAATATCTACAGAAACAGATACTTCTTAATTGAAAATCTACCCATTCATGGTGTAGAATAACATGTGAAGATAGTAATTTCATGTAGAATACTCGGAACACAAAAACATCTCCTTAACAGTGATGAGGGAGAATCATTTAAGTGGGTTTCTGATATTCCAGATGATGCGTGGGTCCTTGATGACAGACCAGTTGTGAGAGATCTTAAGGCAATATCTGATGCAACTGGCAGGGATGTATTTAGTTTTTCTAAAACACCCCACGGATGTGCCTGGAAAGAAATATTAAAAAAACATAAAGGAGAATCTATAGACATTCCATGGGCAGACGTCATACCCACAGGGCAGTTTAAAAGATACCTTCTAGATGCTCTAGATCAGCTCTGGATGATCTCTAGAGAAGAGATCGATGGTTACTATATGAATGAATTTATAAGTAACAGAGAGCTGTTATTGAGCTTACACAGAGCTGCAGTCGATAGAGACATAATTCAGGATTTGTTATCAGATGACTTAACAGTAAATAAATCTGAATTAAAGAAGTTTTATTCTGATGATGGACTTTCTCCAGCCGTGAGGTATGGCCAGTCTGGGTCAATAACCGGAAGGTTGATAATAAAAGAAGGCCCAAACATATTGACTTTAAAAAAGAGTAATCGTAAAATTTTTAAATCTAGATACCCAGGTGGCAGCCTTATTCAGATAGACATAGTTTCCCTAGAACCTAGAATTGCCCTGGCTGTAGCAGATAAAGAAATACCAGGTGACATTTATAGCTGGGTGAGAGATAATGTTTTAATGGGGGAGGTCACAAGAAACCAGGCAAAGATCGTAACAATTAGCTGTCTTTATGGTATGTCAGCATGGTCTCTTTCTAAGCGCCTGCCAGATTCAATCGACGCCAGACAGGCGTTGTCTGATGTCAGGGAATATTTTGATATCCCATATATGGAATCAAATTTAAAGCGACAATATAATAAAAATGGATTTATTAAAAATTTTTATAATAGAAGGATAAAATCAGGAGATGCTTTTGTGAATCACTACTTACAATCTACGGGGGTAGATGTCTCTCTTGAATCATTTAGATGGGTTATCGATAAGTTAAAGACGGAAAAAATAAATGCAATTCCTATATTCGTTATACATGATGCTATAATTTTAGATGTTAAGTCTGGTGTAGATAAAATAAAAGATATTGTTAGTGATGGTATTCCTATACAAAAATTGAATAAAAAATTTCCTGTAACAGTTGAAAATATTTGTTAAGATAATATGGAGAAAATTATGAATAATTTTGAAAAAATAAAAGATAATTGGGAAAAATTTGAATCGCTTTGTAGGAGGCTTAGTGATAATAATTTAAATAATCTCTTAGATAGCGTCGGAGAGAGAATTTTAATGTGTCCTGCTTCAACAAGAACAGATCAATATGGATGTTATCCTGGAGGTCTTGTAGATCACTCACTAAAGGTCACAGCTGCTATGAGAAGGCTAAATGATGCATATGATTTAGATCTGACAGCTCCGTCTATTGCATCAATATTAAAGGCTGGGTTGCTTCATGACATAGGTAAAATAGGTGATCTAGAGAAAGATAATTTCATAGAACAAGATTCTGACTGGCATAGAGATAAGCTTGGTCAGCTATATAAATTTAATGAGGATCTTCATAGAATGTCGGTATCTCATAGAACACTATACATCTTACAAAATTTTGGCGTAACACTTACATCTGACGAGTGGTTGTCAATTCAACTAGCTCAAGGATCTCACTTTGAGGAGAATAGGTTTTATGTGGGACACGAACCAACATTAGCAATAATTCTCCAGCAGGCAAAATCATTTGTCATTCATAGAGAAAAATAGACATTATTAATATTTTGTGAGATATTTATGAATAATGTCACGTCTCACGTCAGCAGAATTTAAAAAGCTCTATGGAACATCCATGGATAATGTTCCTGAAAAGGGTGTGTGGTCAGGCCGAGGAATTGGAATACCAGTCGCTGGAGCTATTGGCGGCGGAGATGACTACAAGCAGAAGATAGGTCGTGGAAAGCTTCCTGACTTTAGAACAGGAAGCCCAACACAGGGTGCCGACTCAACATTTTCATCATATCTTGCTAGAGTGAATACTGGGTATGATGATTATGACAAGGCAGTAGAATATATGCCTATGTTTCCTGAGCAAGAAGAGGAAGAGGGTGATATTTATTCATGGGATGTCGAACCAGTTAGAAGTAGAAAGCTTCCTAAAGACTTTAAGATAATGAGGCCTAAGCAAAAGGGGTTAAAAGAGAAGATGGAATTTAACGAAAACTATATTGTTCCGAGAAGTAGATATAATCTAAATCATTTATTTGAACAACCAGCTCCAGAAGTATCTGATCCAGATCTAAGCTCAGTAAGAATAAAAGATGTAGTAGCAGATGTTTTGGGAGATGCCCTTCTAGCGCTAGCCGATACGGCGGGCTACGACGTACCTGGAGCATTGCTGCTCGTACCGACTGTCGCGTATAACATGTATCAAATCAGGTCAGCTACAAACAAGGGTGAGGAGCTGCTTCAGGCGATGGCAGCCAATCCAAGCGATGATATAGCAGTAGATATGGATGATGTCATGCAGGACATCACAAGAGATCTAGTTGATGTCATGCAGAGAATAATAGAATTCTTGCCAGCATCTGTAGTATCAGTTGGCACAGCTAATATTGGTTCGTTTATAGCTGGTCAGGCTGCCACTTATGCTGCAGGTACAGCTATAAGATCTGGATCTGAAATGTATGAAGATCTTCTTAATAAGCTACCGGATACAGTTAGAACAATTATAGAGTGGACGCCTGTATCACCAGATCCATCCGGAGTAGTTATTGGCGTGATGAAGGGGATCATATCTCAGGGACTTTCAATGGTTGGAAAGCTTCACAAGGCGATAAACGAATATAAAGGCGCGCGAGACGCTCCGCATACACCAAGCCCAGATACACAAGAAGCCGGTCCTTCGCAGGGCATGACTAAAGCTCAGGCCTATGAAATGATACTTACAGGAGATGATGTCAGTGCTGGAGCGGGTTTATCAGAACTAAAGAAGTTTATCAAAGAGTCAATTTATCCCGACTATAGCACATATCACGAGGACAAGCCCGCAGGATATAAGTCTAGAAATGTACCAACCGTAGTTACAAAACAAGAGGCTGAATCGGTTTTCGATAGGCTAGATGACTATGATGATTTTTCTGTCGCGTATAAGGCGGATGGAGGAATTGTAAATTATCAAGCTCGATCACTAGAGGAGCAGGCTCTCAGAAACCTTATTCAGCAAGGTCTGCACCGAGTGCTTGAGAGTAAAAAAAAAAATTAGATGTCGAAGACGTAGATGATATCGACGAAAAAGATATTGATGAACAAAGTATCGTAGCCAATCTTGGAGGCGTACCCAATCTTCCTCTTGGTATGTCTACACCTACATTTGGAAGAAAAAGAAGGCCATCATGGAAGGCAGCAGGAAGCGGTTTTGGAAATGCTGTGCCTGTTGGTGATGTAGGCTTAAAACAGATTAAGAAAAAGAAAAAGAAATAAATTAAAACTTGAACACTACTATTAAAAACAATATTATTAAGTTGCTGATAAACATTGAATATTAAACATTAAGGAGTTAAAAATGGCAAATATCGATTTTGATGCTATCCGTAAGAAGCTTGAGAGGCTGAGCGGAAACACTAAGAACAGGTCTATGACCTGGCGACCAGTTGAGGGTGAGGAACATACTGTTCGTCTACTTTCATTTCCAGATAATGATGGACAGCCCTTCAAGGAAAGGTGGTTCTATTATAATATCGGAACTAATAGGGGGCTTCTAGCACCTTACCAGTTTGGAGACCCAGATCCTATCCAGGAGCTTATTACAAAGCTTCGGGAAGAAGGGACGAAGGAATCCTATGAACTAGCTAAAAAGCTATATCCTAAGATGAGAACTTATGCTCCGGTCGTAGTTCGCGGCGAGGAAGACAAGGGTGTCCAGATTTGGGGATTCGGAAAGATGGTCTATCAGACGCTTTTGGGTTTGATGCTTGATGAGGACTATGGTGATATCACAGACCTAACTGAGGGGAGAGATATCAAGGTAGTTTGTTCAAAGCAGCCAGGAAAGAGGTGGGCTATGACTGAAGTAAGGCCAAGAGGCAAGCAGACAAAGCTGTCAGATGATCATAAGCAAGTGAAGTCGTGGATGTCTGAGATTCCAAATCTAGATGATATGTATACCGCGAAGTCATATGATGAGCTATCTAAGATTATAAATGACTGGCTCAGCGATGATGACACTGATGGTGCCGATGAGGATGAAGCCTCTAGCACTAGTGAGTCAAGTGATGCTACATCTAAGACTGAGTCTGGATATAGCAGCATAGATGATGCATTCGCTGACTTGATGTCTGAAGACGACTAGTTAACTGAGAGTTCCTTTGTAACTCTCATTGAACAATATCTTACAATAGTTGTAAGATATAAATGCTTAGGTGGAAATAATGTCGTCAAAAGGAATGGAAGATTTTACTTCTGATCTTATTAAGTCTCTTAATAAGGAGCATGGCAGTAGAGTTGCATATAATCTTGCATATGATGATTCTCCAACACATGTCAATCGCTGGATTTCAACGGGCTCTAAATTACTAGATTACGTTTGTTCCAACAGGAGAGATGGGGGGCTACCAGAAGGTAGAATTATTGAGATATTTGGTCCCCCATCTATTGGAAAATCACACATAGCTACACAAATCGCTAGGTCTACTCAACAGATGGGCGGGATCATTGTCTACATAGATACTGAAAATGCCACATCTGTTGAAAATTTAAATGCACTAGGTGTGAATGTGTCACAAAGATTTGTATATGTAGATACTCATTGCACAGAGGAGGTCTTTAAGGTAGCAGAATCTACGATAATGAAAGCAAAAGGTATGAGCAAGGATGTGCCTATAACCATTATCTGGGATTCTGTTGCTGCTTCCTCCCCCAAGGCGGAGTTGCTTGGAGATTATGATAAAGAGTCTATAGGTCTTCAGGCAAGAGCAATTTCAAAGGGCATGAGAAAGATAACAGGTGTAATAGGTAATCAGAATATTTTATTTGTCATTCTTAATCAAACACGTGTGAAGATAGGTGTGATGTTTGGAGACCCTACAACTACACCAGGAGGAAAGGCAATACCATTTCATGCTTCAACGAGAATAAAGCTAGGTGCTGGCCAGCCAATAAAGGATGGAGATGATGTCATAGGAATCAATGTATCTGCTAAGACAATCAAGAATAAAGTTGCACCGCCATTTCGAACTGTGAATTTTGAAATTCATTTTGGAAAAGGAATTAGAGAGCATGAACAAATATTTGATATTCTTAGAAAACATGGTGCTGAAGTTATAAATGGAAAAGAAATTTCAGTTTCAGGTACGAGCTCGTGGAAGACATTATCAGTTGTTGATACTAAATCAGGCGAGTGCTTGATTGAGAAAAAATTTCATAAACCAAAATTTAATGAAATAATGACAGATCCAGAATATTCTTCATACATTGATGATCTTTTAGAAACAGTTATGGTTAAAAAGATGAATAATGATGATCTAGATGTCGATGTTGATTCTTATGTTGAAATTAGTGCATTGGCAGAAGCTATTGATGACGATCTAATTGATCCAGAGGGCTAGAATGTGGAGGAAAAGGATAGAAATCTTGTTATTTTAGTTGATGCACTGAATCTTTTTACAAGACACTTCGTGGCACACCCTGCTATCAATTCTAATGGTGAGCACGTAGGTGGAATAGTTGGATTTCTTTATGCAGTAATAGATCTAGCAGAACGGTATAGGCCGGCACAAATAATTGTTGTCTGGGAAGGCGGCGGATCTACACGAAGAAGAAATTTATTCAAAGACTATAAGTCTAAACGTAGGCCCGAAAGACTTAATCGATATTATGATGATGATATTCCCGATACAATTGAAAATAGAAATCACCAGATTTCAATACTTGTAAGTATCATAAAAGATCTGCCAATAGAGCAGCTATATATACCTGACTGTGAGGCAGATGATGTCATAGGGTATCTTAGTAAATACAGATTAAGAGAGTGTAGAAAATTAATAGTCTCTTCTGATAAAGACTTTTATCAGTTGCTTGATAAAAAAACAATTATTTATTCACCCACATGGAAAAAACTTGTAACTGCAAAAGAAGTAAAGGAGAAATTTAAGATCTCTCCTAGAAATTTTTGTCTTGCAAAGTCAATTTGTGGAGATCCGTCTGATAATATAAAAGGAGTCAAGGGAGTTGGATTTAAGACTATATCTAAAAGATTTCCTGAATTGATATCGGATGAAGATATAATGATATCTGATATAATTTCTGTCGCGCAACAAAATATATCTGAGGGTAGCAAAATAAAAGCGTTTGAAAGAATAATAGATTCAGAAAAACTAATAAGAAGAAATTGGAAATTGATATATCTTGACACATCAAATTTATCTGAATTTCAAATAACTAAGATTGTTAATTCTGTTGATACTTTTACAGAATCAAGAAATAAGATGAATGTAATGAGAACGCTGATTAAAGAGGGTGTACAGACATTTAATGTCGATAGGATGTTTTTGTCAATGAATCATATGGGAAAAAAGAATGTCTGATTCGTCGTATTTTGGACAGTATGGAAAACAATTTCAAGAAAAGATTTTTCAATGTTTTATAACTGATCATTCATGGTCCACGCATATGTCAGATGTGATGACTTATGAATATTTTGACTTGAGGTATTTAAAATATTTAACAGAAAAATATTTTAACTATTACAAAAAGTATAAGTCATTTCCAACATTATCTCTTCTTATTTCAATTATACGTGATGATCTTAGGGAGGGAAATGATATAATATTAAGAGATCAGATTGTTGAATTTTTGCATAGAGTGAAAACTAATCCAGATCCTGGAGACTTACAATATGTAAAGGATAAGACGCTAGAGTTTTGTAGAAAGCAGGCTTTAAGAGACGCATTAGAGAAGTCTGTTGAGCTTATAGCAACAGACAACTATGAGTCTGTTGTATCTCTCATGAAAGATGCCATTTGTGTTGGAATGCCAAATACGCTTGGACATGATTTTTTTAATGACTATGAGTCAAGATTCTCTATTATAAATAGATCTGCTTGTCCGATAGGCATACCGCAGATCGACAAGAAAGGCATACTAAATGGAGGGCTCGGTAGAGGAGAGCTCGGAGTTATGATAGCAAATACAGGTGTTGGAAAATCTCACTTTTTAGTTCATGCAGGGTGTGAGGCATTGAGACGTGGGAAAAATGTGATTCATTATACATTTGAGCTTTCTGAGAGAGCAGTAGGAATAAGATACGATAGTAATTTATGTAATATTTCTAACGATGATGTAATTGATAGAAAAGATGAGATTCTTAAGATGTACGATGGGATGGATTTAGGTAGATTGATCATTAAGGAATATCCCACAGGATTTCCAAGTATCATGACAATTAAAAGTCACATTGAAAAGCTTTTACTCAAGTCTTTCGTTCCCAGCCTGATAATTATTGATTATGCAGATATCATGCGGTCGACTAGAAAGTTTGAATCTTTGAGACACGAATTAAAACTAATATATGAGGAACTTAGAAATTTGGCAATGAGTTTAAATGTTCCTGTCTGGACTGCATCACAGGCTAATAGAAGTGCAGCTAATTCTTCTATAGTGGGATTAGAAAATATGTCTGAAGCATACGGAAAGGCAATGGTCGCGGATATAGTTCTATCTATTTCAAGAAAGCCTTCTGAGAAGGCATCTGGATGCGGTCGACTATTTGTAGCAAAAAATCGTGCTGGAAGAGATGGAATATTATTTCCTATTCATCTTGATACATCTATTTCTAGATTATTTGTTGTTGAAGATGCTGAGGAAATGTCGCTTAGTGATGTTATAGAGACAGATAAAAGCTCTATGAAGTCATTGTTAAAAGAGAAGTGGGGAGAGGTTAACGGTAACAAGTCCGTGTGATAAATTTTAGTGATGGGAGTTGGCGTGTATAGTTTTGACGAAGTTTTTAGTGAAAGCGTAAAATATTTTGACGGAGATGAACTCGCTGCAAATGTGTTCGCAACTAAATATGCTCTTTGTGATAGAGCTGGAGATTTTTATGAGCTAACACCTGATGACATGCACAGGAGGATTGCGAAGGAATTTGCAAGAATCGAAAAAAAGTATGAAAATCCTATGACGCAGAATGAGATATACTCTCTTCTTAAAGATTTTAAATATATTGTTCCTCAAGGAAGCCCAATGGCGGGAATCGGGAATGATTTTCAAATCCAATCTTTATCAAATTGCTTTGTCATAGAGTCCCCTCATGATTCTTATGGGGGAATTCTTAAGACAGACCAGGAGCTTGTTCAAATAGCTAAAAGACGTGGGGGTGTAGGATTTGACATATCTACAATTAGACCAAAAGGTCAGTCAACAGGAAATTGTGCGAGGACAACAGATGGCATTGAAGTATTCATGGATAGATTTTCAAATTCTTGTAGAGAAGTGGCTCAGGGTGGCCGACGCGGAGCACTTATGCTTACTATCTCTGTTCATCATCCTCAAATTAGGGATTTCATAAAGATAAAGCGGGATTTAGCACGAGTGACAGGTGCCAATATTTCAATTAAGGTAACAGATGAATTTATGAATGCCGTCATAGATGATGAGGATGTAGATCTTAGATTTCCAGTTGAAGATGAGTCACCTAGAATTAGAAAAAAGGTTAGTGCAAAGGAGCTGTGGAATGATATCATTGAATCAGCACATGCTTCTGCAGAGCCAGGGATTCTATTCTGGGACAATGCTAAAAAGTTAACGCCTTCAGACATTTATGAGAGTGAGGGATTTGGATCTGTTTCTACAAATCCATGTGGCGAAATTATTCTTTCTCCATATGATTCTTGTAGATTGATGCTAATTAACCTATCTTCATTTGTTGAGAATTCATTTTGTAGTGATGCAAGTTTTGATTTCAAGACGATGTCGAAAGTGGTCCAGAAAGCTCAGAGGCTTATGGATGATATGATTGATCTTGAAATAGAACAGATAGATAAAATTCTTGAAAAAATTAATTCTGATCCTGAGCCAGATATTGTCAAGTTAAATGAAAAAAATATGTGGAAACAAATAAGGGATAGAGCAAGGAGAGGTCGGAGAACTGGGCTTGGAGTGACATCAGTTGGAGATGCATTAGCTGCCTTAAATGTTACATATGGGTCTGAAGAATCTATTAGTATTGTTGAGAAAATTTATAAAACACTTTGTATAAATTCATATATGTCTTCTTGTCTTCTGGCTAAGGAACGTGGTGCATTTCCTGTTCATGATTTTACTAGAGAAACGTATCACCCATTTTTAAGAAGAATATGGGAAGAAAACCCGAAGCTTCTAGATATGAATGAAAAATATGGAAGAAGAAATATAGCTCTAACAACAACAGCACCCGCTGGCTCAGTCTCTGTATTAACACAGACAACATCGGGAATTGAGCCAGCATATCTCTTGAAGTATACTAGAAGAAAGAAGCTTACTGAAAGTGATGCAGGTGGCAGAGTAGATTTTATAGATGATGTTGGAGACCGGTGGCAGGAATATGATGTTTATCATCATGGATTTAAA